>ENA-OQCB01000017-OQCB01000017.1-human-gut-metagenome-genome-assembly--contig:-NODE-17-length-69379-cov-5.604733_pt1 | contig 69379 bp, 64 predicted proteins | sample MGYA00242493_ERZ504568 | MGnify/ENA primary metagenome ERZ504568 (study PRJEB26092, sample SAMD00036229) | human gut metagenome | host: Homo sapiens | study: EMG produced TPA metagenomics assembly of...
TTTTAATCGTTCGAGTCACGTTGAGAGTGTTGTCTTGATGTCAAGGGTTCAGAAGTAACATGTGAAAAAGGCTTGAAAATAGGTTGTTTCAAAAATAGATTGTAATTTTTGAGTACATTGAAATCACGATAATGCTTGTAAATCAGGGCATGGAACATATCAATACGGATAGTGGAGTAGGACACATTATCGCTTGCCTATGCGAGTGGAGAATCCCCGTGAATTTTAACGAATAAATTTACTCCACCATTATGTAATGAAAATACTTTTGTCATGTTGTATAAGGCCTTTATTTTACTGTATGTGGAGTTAAAGCCTGATAAAAAGGCTTTTTTTTATTTATGTCTATTCAAAAATACTGCTTTCATTTGTATTTTAATAAAAAATTATGTTATGCTCGATATGGAATAGAAAACACATTTAAAATGGAATAGGAGAATGTCAAGATGAAGATTAATATAAGTACCATTATAGAAGCGATTGAAATGGCAGATGATAATTTTACATTTTTTTTAGATTTAGAAACTGGAAAAAGTGTGCTGCTTGCTGATGAATTAAGTACCGGTATGGATAATGAGGGGTTGGAAAATGAAATTGAAGATAACCCTGAGCGTTTTTTTAGGCTTCCAACAAAATTTGAAATCCATGAGTATAATATTATGGAAGAGTTTATTCAGACATTAAAAGGTGAAGATGCTGATAAACTGGAACAAGTCATACAGGGACGTGGAGCGTTTCGAAGATTCAAGGATATGGTAAACAGAAGGGGAATTACTAAGCAATGGTATGATTTTCAGGCAGATTATTACAGAAATCTGGCAATTGCATGGTGCCAGGAGCATGGCATTGAATATGTGGAGAACTGCATGTAATTGCAAATCCATGTGGTAAAAGGCAGAAGACCATATATCTATGTACCCCTAGACTGTCTTTAAAAATCGGTTATGGGAAAACATGGCTTATGTCACTTACATAAAGGACTTAGGCCGTTTTCTCTTCTCCTGCAGAACCTTGTGTCTTCCATTTGATGGATAAGATGTTCTGAAAACCAGCAATTTTCTCCTTGCTCTGTTATAGTCGATAATTCATGTAGCCTAAGACACCACTGTTACCGCATGTATTCTGTGAAATATCTCCCTCTTGATTTGCATATACTGCACTGAAGCATGCATTTTGTAAAGGGGGAATATCATGGAGACAAGTATCCGCGTTGAGCAGCTCTGTAAATCCTATCAGGGAACAACGGTTGTCAAAAACATCAGCTTTCAGGTGAATAAAGGGGAAATCTTTGCCTTTCTGGGTCCAAACGGCGCAGGAAAATCCACAACGATCTCCATTCTCAGCACCTTGCTGAAAAAGGACAGCGGGACGGTTATAATCAATGGCTTCCGTTTGGGACAGGAGGATGAACGTATTCGATCAGGTATCGGCATCGTCTTTCAGAACAGTGTCCTTGATGAGTTGCTGTCAGTCAAACAGAATCTGATTCTGCGCAGTGCCCTCTATCATCTGCCGTATAAACAGGCGTGCCGGCGTGTACAGAAGCTATGTGACATATGTGATCTGCACGATATTATGCATCAGCCGGTAGGAACCCTTTCCGGCGGTCAGCGAAGACGCTGCGATATAGCCAGAGCACTGATTCCGGAACCGGAAATACTCATATTGGATGAACCGAGCACCGGTCTTGACCCCAAGGCGAGAAAGCAGCTGTGGGACACAATCAGCGCATTGCATAAGGAACGTCATATGACCGTATTTATGACCACACATTATATGGAAGAGGCTGAAATTGCTGATCATTTATGCATTATCAAGCAGGGAAACATCATCTTTGATAAGCCTATGAAGGAGGTACATAAACAGTATGCCGCAGAGCAGCTGCTGCTTTATCCGGCCAGTAAAGCACAGCTGATTGCAGAACTAAACCGACACCATATACCATTTCATGAGCAAAACGAGGCTCTCTGCATACACACGGGAGGCATGCTGAAAACGATGTCTGTCCTGCGCCTCTGCGAACGCTATATTCAGCGCTTTGAAAACCATCCCGGTAATATTGAAGAACTTTATCTGCAAATGCTTCAGGAGGAACAGGTATGATTTCTTTAATAAAACGGAATATGCTGCTGTTTTTCAAGGATAAGACTTCGGTATTTTTTTCCTTTATGGCAGTATTTGTTGTACTGGGACTGTATGTATGCTTTCTAGGTGACATGATGATCCAGCCGTTAAAGCAGGATTTCCCGGATACGGCAAGAGAACTGAGTGATACCTGGATCATGGCAGGAACTCTGGGAATTGTTTCGCTGACAACCTCTTTAAGTGTACTTGGAATTATTATCGAGGATAAAAGCAGGTCCATACTCAATGACTTTTATATTGCGCCCATTTCGCAAATGAAGGTCACCGGTGCCTATCTCATCTCTACCATATGTATAACATTTCTGGTATCCGTTGTAACGTTGATAATCGGAGAGCTTTATATCGTTGCTTATGGAGGCTCCTTCTTAACACTGTCCGCACTGTTAAAGGTGCTTGCATGCATGGTGCTGTCTATCCTGGCCTGTACGGCAATGCTTTTTTTCTTCATGTCATTTTTTAAAAGTGCAACATCCTTCAGCAATGTCACGACCATTATCGGCACACTATCCGGATTTCTCATGGGGATTTATGTGCCGGTAGGAGCACTTCCCAAGCTGCTTCAAACCGTGATATCGCTGTTTCCACCGAGTCATTGTGCCGCGTTGTTTCGCAATATCATGATGGATGATGTCTTAACGAAAACCTTTCAGTCAATACCGCCGGAGCATTTGACTGCATTCAAAAAGCAGTTTGGCCTTGTCTACAGCTATGGCGGACATACGACCGATACACTGGATCATATCCTGATCATCGCAGGAATGGGACTGCTGTTTTTCCTATTGCAGTATGTAAGGCAGAACAGGAAATAATGCATTCAATACGTTTATAAGAATTATGATTGCTATGTTTTCCATGATTCTTTATATATTTGCATGCCTTTTCCTCGCATCGGCTCCTGTACTTTTCTATTAGAATCTGCTAAGCTTTTGAATATATCCGATAGATACCATAAAAAAAGGATGCATATTAGATAACAGATTTGAAATGAGGCTGAATCTGTGCAATACAGCCCGGTATAAGAAAGGAGTCAGTGTATGGAAAGCAGAAATCATGTAAAGCTGCGTACATTTCAAGAAAAAGATTTTGCAGAGGTGCTGCGGCTGTTTTATGATACCGTGAGAAATATTAACAGCAGGGATTATACGACTGAACAGATTTCGGCCTGGGTACTGGGTGTCAAGGAGAAGCGAATGAAAAGTGCGCTGTTGGCGCATACCACTCTTGTTGCCACAAGCAATCAGAAAATGGTAGGATTTGCGGATATGGATGAAACCGGTTATCTGGATCACCTCTATGTTCACCATCAGCATCAGAAGCAGGGAATCGCCACGATGCTTTGCGATTTGCTGGAAACGGAAACCTCATCACCTACTCTTTCAGTGCATGCATCGATAACGGCAAGGGATTTTTTCCTGCAGCGTGGCTATCGGCTGATTTATGCACAGCAGGTGGAGCGGCAGGGACAGCTGTTGACAAATTTCTATATGAAAAAAGAAAAATAGAGTCATTTCTTTTGGAATAGGACAGGCTGCTGTCATATTTCTCATGATATCATGTGGGCATATAAAGGAGGACATATCATGGAAGAGAGATATTGTCAGTGCTGTGGAATGCCAATGGGAGATACAAAGGAGTTATATGGAACGGAAAAGGACGGATCAAGGTCTGTGGACTATTGTAAATACTGTTATGAACATGGTGCATTTACATCAGATTGTACAATGGAGGAAATGATTGAATTCTGTGTTCCTGTCATGGTTAAGGAAAATCCGGGGATGAGTGAAGATAAAGCGCGGGAAATGATGACGCAGTATTTTCCAACACTGAAGCGGTGGATGAAATAACTGATATAAAATTCAGAATTTACCAAACGACAGTGCACAGCTGTCGTTTTCTGCATACGATATACAGAGGTGATGAATTTGAAACAAAACATAGGATTTATCGGATTTGGAAATATGGCACAGGCCATGGCAGATGGAATGCTTGCGAGTGGAATTGTAAAGGGAGAGCAGCTGTATGCCTGTGCCAGGCAATGGGATAAGCTGTGCAGAAATACAGAAGTGCGTGGGATGCATGCATGCAAACATGCAATTGATATGGTACGGCAGTGTGACATCATCCTGCTCGCAGTGAAGCCTGCACAGATGAGTGAGGCGATTTCCACAGTGAAAGAGCACCTGCAGGGAAAAGCCGTAGTTTCTATTGCGGCCGGTATGTTCTTTGAAACGTATGAACAACTGCTTCCACCACATACACAACATTTGAGCGTGATCCCCAATATGCCGGTATCCGTTTGTGAAGGTGTCATGTTATGGGAACAAAGGAATTCTCTGCAAACAGAGGAGGCTGTGGCCGTTGAACAGCTTTTCTCCGCGATTGCCTTCATAGAAAAGCTGGAAAGTGATCAAATGACAATTGGTGCAACCGTGGCAGGCTGCGGTCCTGCCTTTGCGGCCATGTTTATAGAAGCGCTGGGGGATGGCGCAGTGGCATATGGGCTTGGACGTGAGGCTGCTTACCGGCTTTGTGCGCAGATGATGGCTGGCACTGCAAAGCAGCTACTGGTTCATCCACAGCATCCGGGACAGCTGAAGGATCGCGTAAGCTCTCCGAAGGGAACGACGATTCAGGGAGTTGCAGAGCTGGAGCGTCTTGGTTTTCGCAATGCCCTGATTTCTGCAATCGAACGGATTGAGCAATTTCGGCTGAAGTAGCAGCTTCCTTTATCTGAACAAACAGGTGTTCTTATCGTATTTTTCTTACTTTCAGGCATTTACAAAGGGAGACTATGAATTCTGTTGATAAATATAAGTATGTTGAATTCTCCATAGTTTGAATTTACCACGGTTATGTAAGAATCTCCTTATCTTCCGCTGTCTATTTTTTGAAATATACAATTAAACAAAGGCTACCAATGAATATTATGAATGTCAAAGTTACGTGTGCTTTGTTATTTGGTATGAATTCTCATAGCAGCTCTTTCTGTGTCTGTTCCTTCTGCCGATTGCTTGTCATTAAAAAGGAATCTGGTATAATGGGTTAGAGGTTTATAACACCCGAAGAATGAAATATGAAATATTTCGATTCTAGTTTAGAGGGTGTTATAAAGCTATTATGGGAAATCGGGACGATTTAACATAGTAGCGCAGCTCTACCATTATAGGAAATCGGCACGATTTCCTATAATATAGAGAATAACAGAAAAGAGGGAGATTATGCTGGAAACAAAACGACTTATCCTTCGACCATGGCAGGTTGAGGATGCGGAAAGCTGCTATCGGTATGCGAAAAATCCAAACATCGGGCCCAAAGCGGGATGGCCGGTGCATGATAGTGTGGAAAACAGCCGGGAAATCATACGGACAGTGCTGTCTGCGCCGAATACCTTTGCCGTTGTGCTGAAGCAGAATATGGAGCCCATTGGCAATATCAGTTTAATGATCGGGAAGCAGTGTAATCTGACAAATGCAGCTGATGAGGGTGAAATCGGCTACTGGCTGGGGGAACCGTACTGGGGACAGGGATTTATTCCGGAGGCAGTTCAATGTCTGATACGATATGCCTTTGAAGACTGCTGTTTGAAAAAACTGTGGTGCGGTTCCTTTGAAGGAAATCATAATTCCAGACGTGTACAGGAGAAATGCGGCTTTCATTATGCAGGGTCAGAGGTAAGAGAATGGCCGTTGCTTCATAAAACACTTACCGGGCATATTATGAGTCTTACCATAGAGGAATGGAAACATTCTACCGGCATGGAAACTAATTAAGCATGCTTTATATATTGTTTAAAGAGAATATTTGACATTTTTCAAAGGGCTGTTCAGCAGCGGGATGGAAAATGTCTTTATATTTATAGGCAGGCTGCAGGATTCAAATTGCTAGTAGAAACAGACCGCAATAGGCTTTCCTTATCGACTTCGAAACGAGAGCCTTCGTTTACACAGTCTGAATGATTTTAATACCCGTGAAATTCTCAGAGAATAGCAGGCATCAGGACATGCTGTAACAGATATGCAGCGTATGCAGGCAATATAGGATAGAAAGCACCGGCTTTTGAATTCCTCGATTTTGTGGAAGCTGCAGGTGTATCCTTGTTTTGCATGCGTTAGCGCTGAGCGATAACAAGCCCTGCTAATAGGCTTCAGAATTACCTAAAACAAAGGTACTGATTAAACAAAGCAGGAAGTGAAAAATTGATAGCGGAAATGAAGCTGAATATAGAAAAAGAATCCCACATCTGAATATATCCCTTGAAAGAAATTCTTATTTCTGCTCATTTCTTCCTATAAGTCATCTGAAAATATAGGAAGGTATCTCTTGCATGAATAAATAATACAGATGGATGCGTAAGGACTGTGGTATTGCCTTATTTTTCTTGCTAATAAAAGGATATTTGATATAATATAGAGAATTACAGAAAAGAGGGAGATTATGCTGGAAACAAAACGACTCATTCTTCGACCATGGCAGGTTGAGGATGCGGAAAGCTGCTATCGGTATGCGAAAAATCCAAACATCGGGCCCAAAGCGGGATGGCCGGTGCATGATAGTGTGGAAAACAGCCGGGAAATCATACGGACAGTGCTGTCTGCGCCGAATACCTTTGCCGTTGTGCTGAAGGAAACCATGGAGCCTGTGGGAAGCATCGGACTGATGATTGGTAAGCAGAGTAATCTGGCGATTGCGGATGATGAAGGAGAAATCGGCTATTGGATCGGAGAACCGTACTGGGGTCAGGGGCTGATACCGGAAGCGGTGAAGGAGCTTATGCGCTTTGGATTTGAGGACTGTCAGTTAAAAACATTATGGTGCGGATATTTCGACGGTAATGAAAAATCCAAACGTGTACAGGAGAAATGCGGCTTCCATTATTTACGCAGTGAGGTAAGGGAATGGACACTGATTCAGCAGACACTTACAGAGCATATCCTGTATGTCACAAAAGCAGAATGGGAAAAAAAAGCGCATAGCTTAATAATATAGCATACCTGAAACCAGATATCTTTTTGAAGAAGAATAACGGGATTTTGAACAGCCGGGAAATCAGCTGAAGAAATCTCTTTTTCTTTCCGTGTCATAAGGCCTTATCCCTTAATGCGTTCATACCATATGATCTATATGTTTTTTTCCGAGTCTAAGGCATTTCTATCATATGGGTTACAGAATCAAAACACTTTTTCCTAGTCCTGAGAAAATCACTTTTGGGCTTGACAGTAAATTCATACGATAGTAGAATAGAGAGGAATGGAGAGTGAGAAGATGAGCAAATAGATAAGAGACCCAGCAAACGAACTGTTTAAAATAAACTTTTTTCGTATGTGTCAATTATCTGCTTACAGCCTGCTTAAAAGGAGGCGATGCTCATGCTTATTCTAAAGCACCTTACTATCCGTGATAGTAAACATCACACACTGATTAACGATTTAAATTATTCCCTGGGAAATGACGATAAGGTAGGAATTATCGGCGAGGAAGGGAATGGAAAATCCACACTGCTAAAGGCGGTTTATAACCGAAATCTAATTGAAGACTATGCAGCTGTGAGTGGTGAAATTGACACAGATTATAAAGAAATCGGATATTTTGAACAGCAGCTTTCCAGTCAATGGGAGGATGCTTTTCTTTTGATTATTTATTGAAGGAAAAAAGTGAAGATGAAATCCAGCCGGAACGATACAATGATCTGCAGGGCTGTGAAACACTGTGCGCACAGCTGGGTTTAAAAAATGAACTTTTGTATGGAGAACAGAGGATAGGAACATTAAGCGGTGGAGAGAAGGTGAAGCTGCAGCTGTTGAAGCTGATGCTGCGTAAGCCAAAGCTGCTTCTGCTGGATGAGCCAACCAATGATCTTGATATTCAAACTTTACAGTGGCTGGAGGATTTTTTGAAAAATCTGCACATTCCTGTATTGTTCATATCGCATGATGAAATTTTGCTGAGCAGGTGTGCAACTGTAATCCTGCATCTGGAGCAGCTGAATAAGAAAACCCAATGCCGTCATACAATTTTTCACGGGAATTATGAGGAATATGTGAAGCAGAGGTGCAGCCGGCTAAAAAAGGAAGCACAGGAGGCATCCGCACAGAGGCGGGAATACCGCAGGAAAAAAGAGAAGCTGAATGACTTTATGAATGCGGTGCATGATGCGCAGAACGATACGGTGCGCAGTCCGTTTTATGCGGCTGCCCTAAAGACAAAAATGAGAAATCTGAAGGCACAGGATCGCAGGCTGGAGAAGGAGGGCTATGCGCATGTGGACAGCGTGGAGGAGGCGATCGATGTTTTCTTCCAGTGTGAAGGCTTTCCGAAAAGCCGACGTATCCTTGAGTTTCATTTGGAGGAATTGAAAACAGACGTAAGTACGCTTCTGCAGGATATTCACATAACACTTTATGGTAGACAGAAGACGGTGATAGCCGGTGAAAACGGATGTGGAAAAAGTCTGTTGATGAAGGAAATTCATAAAGTATTGAAATCTCATACGGATATTCGTCTCGGCTATATGCCGCAGAATTATGCTGAAGCATTTTCAGCAAAGGACACACCGGTGACATTTTTGCTGGAAGCCTGTGACAGGGACGATATAACAAGAGCGCGGGAATTGCTCGGACGGATGAAGTTCACCAGAGAGGAGATGGAGCATTCCGTATATCAGCTGAGTGAAGGGCAAAAGGCGAAGCTGTATCTGCTGCGGTTCATTAAGCAGGGCTGCAATGTCCTTCTGCTGGATGAGCCGACACGGAATCTGTCTCCGCTGACAAGTCCTGTCATACGCCGTATTCTGAAGGACTTTCCAGGCTGTATTCTGGCTGTATCCCATGACCGGCTGTTTATACAGGAGGTGTTTGATTCTGTTTTGTATGTTGCACAGGGGGAGCTGCAGGTGCTGGAAACCGAACAATTTATGGAAGCACTGGGCTAACACGGATTATACAGGCTGTTCATGGTATGGCAATGCAAACGGGGAATGCCTCCCGCTGCGTCGATCTGTTGTTTTCTGGAAAATGATCGCATACACAAAGCAAAGCCATTGCAGAATTAGCATTGACAGCCCCGTCATTTTGTGGTGTAATATTTTCGTACAAAAAATGGGGTGCCTACGTATGGCTGAGATCGGAGATCATCCGGGACCCAAGGAACCTGATACGGGTAATGCCGGCGTAGGGATTTTATAGGGAAGCACAGCAGGACGGAAGCTTATGCTGTTATCATCCGGAAAAAATCATAGAAGCTGACACCGTAGCGGGCGTACAGCTTTTTTTACATATAGGAGGATAACACAATGTACACTACACAAATGGATGCTGCCAGACAGCATATCATCACTGAGGAAATGAAGGCTGTCGCTGCCTATGAACAGATGGAGGAGGCAGAGGTTTGCCGGTTGGTCGCTGCCGGACAGGTGGTGATCCCGGCAAACAGACATCATACATGCCGGAAATCCTATGGAATCGGAAGCATGCTGAAGACAAAAATCAATGTGAATCTGGGGACGAGCAGAGATTGTCTTGATTTGGACATGGAGATGGAAAAGGTACGGCATGCCGTGCAAATGGGAGCTGAGGCCATTATGGATTTAAGCTCCTTTGGCGATACGCAGACATTCCGTAGAAAGCTGGTTGCGGAATGCCCGGCAATTCTTGGTACCGTGCCGATATATGATGCCCTGGTATATTACCATAAGGCATTGAAGGATATCACTGCACAGGAATGGCTGAATGTCTTTCGTATGCATGCAGAGGACGGTGTTGATTTCATGACGATTCACTGTGGAATCAACAGGCAGACTGCACAGCGCTTCAAACAACAGAAGCGAATTACGAACATCGTATCCCGCGGTGGCTCCATCATGTTTGCCTGGATGGAAATCACCGGGAATGAAAATCCGTTTTATGAGTATTTTGATGAAGTTTTAAGGATATGCAGAGAGCACGATGTCACGCTTTCGCTCGGAGATGCCTGCCGTCCAGGCTGCTTGGAGGATGCCGGGGATATTGCACAGATGGAGGAGCTTGTTACGCTGGGAGAACTGACGCAGCGTGCATGGGCACAGGATGTGCAGGTCATTATCGAGGGACCGGGACATATGCCGCTTCATCAGATTCAGGCGAATATGGAGCTGCAGAAAACAATCTGCAAGGGGGCACCGTTTTATGTGCTCGGTCCAATTGTTACCGATGTCGCACCGGGCTATGATCATATCACTGCGGCGATCGGCGGTGCAATGGCGGCAGCCTACGGAGCCAGCTTTTTATGCTATGTGACACCGGCAGAGCACTTGTCTCTTCCTGATGTCGATGATGTTAAGGAAGGAATCATTGCAAGTAAAATTGCTGCACACGCGGCGGATATCGCCAAGGGAGTAAAGGGAGCTATGGATTGGGACCATCAAATGGCTGTAGCACGCGGTAATCTGGATTGGGAACGTATGTTCGCTTTAGCAATGGATCCGGATAAGGCCAGAGCATACCGTGCCCAGTCTGCACCGGAGCGTGAGGATACCTGCACCATGTGCGGGAAAATGTGTGCTATTCGCAATATGAACAAGCTTCTGCGCGGTGAAATCGTTGACATCATGGAAGAGGACTAGCAGTTTTACGCAGGAGCTGCTGCGGCTTTCCGGCAGGTTGATATCTTGTACGCATATTCGTGAAATTATGTCAGTGTAAAAAATCATGAATAAGCGGCGAAGGAAAAGCAGGAACAAACGCCGAAAGGTAATGAAAGAAAGCGGTTTAGAAAACTTACTGTAACATACAATAGCTTTACCGATATACAGGGGAAGCTATCATACGCAAGATATAAAATACACAGAAGTAACAGGAACAGCATAAACATTACAGGATAACAAGAAGTAACAGGAAAAGCATTGACAGGCCTCTTGAATACTATATAATGAAGATGATAGGGATGTGGTCATATGTCTGAATTTATTGTCAGTAAGCGGATGAAAGATGTGGTTGAGTTTGATAAAACCAACAAAAAGCTGAGATTCCTGCTAGATGAGGGAGATCAGGTATACTATTACAAGGACTTGGAGACGATCGGTATATCCTGCGAGTATCATCATAATCTGAAAAAAGCCCTTGCGCATAATCTGGTGTTTCCCACCTATGCGGAAGGGAGGCAGTTTGTGCGCGTAGGTATTCGTATGAAGGTGCGGATGGGACAGTCTGTTTTTGTACATGTATCTGAGGACATCGTGGATAAAGGTACCCTGCAGTATCATGAGGACATGCGTACAGCTCGGGAAATTGTAAGTTTACTGAAGAAGTGCCGTGCAAAGGCGTAGCATAGAAAGCATAAACAGGCCGGTAACCGAAAGGCAGTGATTCATGCTCAAATGCGGGTATAATCAAAACATGGAGGATTCCATACGATTGTATGTATCAATCGGAATTGAATTCTCCTTTTCGTAAACCCGCTAACGTAAGAAAGAATCCGGATCGTACACGTTGCCTTTCAGCTTTTGGAATATTGCGAAAACGGATGATTCATTCTGCCTTGGAGCGTGCAGAGAGTACTTCATAATATACAGTGTGCTGTCGGTGCAGTTACCTGCAAAGGGAGAACGGTTTCCTATCACTTTCTGCTTCCCTGATGTTTTGCTTATGGTGATGCTTTGCCCTATCGGCAGCATCCGGATATCGGTATGGTTATCAGCAGCTCGCAGTTCATGAACGTAAAAAGAGAGGACAGAAAAGCATGCTTCTGATACGATGTATGCAGGCATGAAGCTGTGTGGGATGGAGAAACAGAGGTGCGTATTTCAAAATTGGTAAGACGATTTAAAATGGCATCCATGATAACATGCCCGCACGCGGCGAATGGAGGAAGTATATATGTGTGGAGAATTTGATCTATTTGTGGATCGTGTGGATCCCCGCTATCAGAGCCATGTTTCGGAAATTCATTCAGAATTGATGAAGCGGGGATGCAGGCTTGAGATGAAGACAGCCAAAAGCGGTTTTGTTGTTTCCTATATACGTAAGGATACGAAAAGAACACTGGCTACCTTTGTTCAACGTAAATCAGGTATAAAGCTTCGAGTTTTCGCAGATCATATCGCTGAGTTTCAGGAGCTTTTAAATGCATTTCCAAGAAGAATGAAAACGGAAATCCGTAAGGCCTCAGTATGTAAACGGCTGCTGGATCCAAATGACTGCAATCCAAGGTGCAGGATGGGCTACACCTTTGTAATGGAGCGTGAGCAGTATCAGAAATGCCGCTACATGGCGTTCCTTCTGACCTTAAATGAGGAAAGTCATCCGTATATTTTGCAGCTTTTACATAAGGAACTCGACCGTGTGGACAGCGAAAGCTGAGGATAGGAGAGTGGCCTTTACCGTTTGTCGGTGAATGATCGGCAGGGGAGGATGAAACAGTATCTATGATAAGAAGTCACAGCCACGGACATACCCGACAGGCTGTGATTTTATCGTGCTTCAGTGTCTATGCGCTTGTCTGTTCTTTTTTTGCTTATACATGAACAGGTTAAGGCGATACCTAAGCGCTGAATAGAATTTCAAAATGTTGAATAAGATATTGAAGAAAAATAAGAATAGTAATATAATGAGGGTGTAAGAAGGGGAAACCCGGAAAGGAGAAGGCGATGAATCCGAAATTTACTCCCAGTAAAACTGTTCGCGATGTTATTCAATTTGATAAGGAGCATAAGCAGTTACGTTTTCTGATGGATGAGGAGAAGGTCATACCCTACCGGGAAATCAGCAGCTGTTCATTGAAAAATCAGTATTACAAGAAAAGCTCGGTATCTCAGCTTGCCAATCTGTTTACAATCAATGGGATCCTGGCAAGTGAAAATCAGGAGCTTCGGGTTTGCATTGAAGTGAAGCTGAAGGATGATACCAGGGTATACGGGTATGTTTCCAGGGACATCATACGTCCCAATCTTTCACCATATCATGAGGATGTAGCGACGGGGCGATATATTCTGAAGCTTATTCGCAAGGTCATCGCAAGAGAACAGCAGACAGCATCAGCCGCATGAAGCCATGCGGTTTTTTCTTTTTCGGCATGTGTCAGCTTGTGGAAAAGCCCTGCTTATCGGATTGGTAATATTTTATATAAATAGTTGCGCATGCAACTATTGTCTGCTATACTAAGGTAGTTGTTTTTTATGAGAGGTAGGACAATGGCACATATCAGTAAAAATGCTTCCATCGTATATCGCAGCTCACAGGCCTTTTTCGATGAAACGCTGGCGCCGTATCAAATTGGCTGCGGCCAGCAGTTTTTTCTGATGCGAATTTATGAACAGCCGGGAATCAGTCAGTTTGAGCTGGCGGAAACCGGAAGCTTCGATAAGGGAACCTGTGCCAGAGCCGTAAAGAAGCTGGAGGAGCTCGGCTATCTGCGGCGGGAAACAAGAAGCAGTGACCGAAGAAGCGTGCAGCTGTACCTGACAGGGCAGGGAGAGCAGCTGGTACCGGTGATACAAGGTATGCTTCTGGAATGGAATGCAATCCTTTGCCGTACCCTGCAGGCGGATGAAAAGGAACAGGCAGAAAGGCTGCTGGATGAAATTGCAGGAAATGCAGCAGCGTACATAAAACGATGAAAGGGAGTGCAGAATTATGGAACAGACCATGAAGGAAATAAGAACAAAGAATCCGCTGGGATATCAGCCGATTGGCAGACTGCTGATGAAATTTGCCATCCCGTCTGTGATTTCTATGCTGGTGAATGCAGTATATAATATCGTGGATCAGATATTCATCGGACAGGGAGTAGGCTATCTGGGGAATGCGGCTACAACGGTTGCATTTCCTATTGTTACGATTATACTGGCGGTAGGAACCATGCTGGGGGCAGGCGGAAGTGCCTATGCGGCAATCAAGCTGGGGGAAAAGAAGGAAGAGGAAGCGGAGAATACACTGGGAAATGTATTTATTCTGCTGGTGGGAATCGGGATTGTACTGACCGTGATCGGTTTGGTTTTTCTGGATCCGATTCTGACAATTTTCGGTGCAACGCCGAAGAATATGGGGTATGCGAAGGATTATGCGAGCATCATACTGCTTGGTACGGTTTTTAATCTGCTCGGTATCGGTCTCAGCAATATGGCGCGTTGTGATGGCAGTCCGAATGTTGCCATGTACAGCATGGTCGCAGGGGCATTGTTAAACTGTGTTCTGGACCCGATTTATATATTTGTATTTCACTGGGGTGTGCAGGGAGCTGCGATTGCGACCATCACCTCACAGATTATCGCAACAATAATCCTGCTGTATTATTTTACGCGAAAGGGAAATATGCGCCTGCGTCTGACACATACGCGGTTGAACCCAACCATTTGTAAAATGGCGTTTTCTCTGGGAATCTCCAGCTGTATCACACAGCTGTCCTCGACAATTCTGCAGATTGCCATGAATAATTCGCTGGTATATTATGGAAATCAGACAAGCGTCACTGGGGATGTTGCACTTTCCGCAATGGGCATCGTCATGAAGATATCCATGATCATCGTATCCATCTGTATCGGTATCGGTATCGGTGCACAGCCGATTTTGGGCTTTAACAGAGGAGCGAATCAGCCGAAGCGTATCAAGCGATGCTATCGGCTCGCAAGCAATATCGCAACAGCTGTCACAACGGTAGGCTGGGCGATGTTTATGCTGATTCCGCATATCATTCTGATGCTGTTTGGTAGTGCAGATGCCAATTTTACAGAATTCGCAATCAAGGCGATGCGTATCTTTGATCTGGGAGTATTCTGCGCAGGCTTTCAGGTAACCTCCACCTCCTATTTCCAGGCGACCGGACAGCCGATGAAGGCAAGCATACTGTCTTCTCTGCGACAGCTCGTACTGCTGATACCGCTGATTCTCCTTCTGCCGCTGCATTTCGGGCTGGACGGTATCCTGTATGCCGGACCGATTGCGGATATCACGAGTGCTGTCATCATTTTCTTCTTTATTCATCATGAAATGAAGAAGCTGGATGTGCAGATAGTACAGGAAAGCGGAGAAGAGCTTGGGGTATACAGTGAACCGATTGCATGATATAAGATAACTTACATATCTGGAAAAGACGCGGAATGCGTCTTTTTTAACAATCTAGGAGAAATCTAGTTGTTTTAAGTATATATAAGAACTGCAGACAGTAGTAAATAAGTGATAAAGTTGGAACATGTTTATCTTGTCAATACTATTCAGGATAGCGTTTTCATAGTATAATAACTATAATAAAATTCATGAAAACACGGTAAATACAGGCTTATTTTAAAATGTTAAAAATTGTCATACAAGGGTGTGCCAAACATGAATTTCATTTCGTTGTTTTTCCCCTCTCCCCCTTTTATACTGTAAGTGTAAAGAGGAAAGGTTTACAGAAAGAAGGGAACTATTTATGAAAGAAAACGTACAGAGGTTTGGCCGCTTCCTGAGTGGAATGGTCATGCCGAACATCGCAGTATTCATCGCCTGGGGATTTATCACTGCTTTGTTTATTCCAACCGGCTGGATGCCGAATGAAACACTGGCACAGATGGTTGCGCCAATGCAGCGCTTCCTGCTGCCGACACTGATTGCCTATACCGGAGGTAAAATGGTTTATGATGTGCGGGGCGGTGTGGTAGGAGCTGCCGCTGCCATCGGTATTCTGGCGGGAACAGAGGATCCGATGTTTATCGGTGCCATGATTGCCGGTCCATTGGGCGGCTGGCTCATGAAGAAGGTGGATGGTTTGTTTGCGGGGAAAATACCGGCAGGCTTTGAAATGCTGGTCAATAACTTCTCGGCAGGAATTCTTGGTGCACTGCTTGCTGTCTTCGGATGCCTTGCAATCGAACCGCTTTGTGTCGGTATCAAGGATGTTCTGGTAATCTGTGTTGACTTCCTGGTGAAACGCAGTCTTCTGCCGCTGACGTCTCTGTTTGTGGAGCCTGCGAAGATTTTATTCCTCAATAATGCAATCAATCACGGTGTCTTCACACCACTGGGAATGGACCAGGTTGCGGAAGCAGGAAAATCGATTTTCTTCCTGATTGAAGCTAACCCGGGTCCTGGTTTGGGACTGCTGCTTGCTTATAGCTTCTTTGGAAAGGGAGCTGCAAGAAGCAGTGCGCCAAGTGCAGTCATCATTCATTTCCTTGGCGGTATACATGAAATTTACTTCCCCTATGTACTGATGAATCCGCTGACTGTTCTGGCGGTGATGGCAGGCGGTATGTCCGGTGTCTTTATCAACAGTATCTTCAACTCCGGTCTGGTATCTGCCGCATCTCCGGGAAGCATCATCGCAATTTTGGGAATGTGTGCGAAGGACAGCTATATCGGTGTGATTCTGAGTGTAATCGTTGCAGCTGCCGTATCCTTTGTGATTGCAGCCTTCATCCTGAAATTCAGTAATAAAAACACAGACGACAATGCCCTGGAAGAAGCAAGTGCCGCCGTCAGCTCCATGAAAAGTGAAGCCAAGGGTGCAAAGCCTGCGGGTACTGTAAGCAAAATCGTATTTGCATGTGATGCCGGAATGGGAAGCAGTGCCATGGGGGCAACAACCCTGACAAAGAAGCTCAATGCGGCGGGAATGAAGGTAACGGTTGAGCATTTCGCGCTGGATGATGTTCCAAAGGATACCCAGGTTATTGTTACGCATAAATCCCTGGTGGAGCGGGCTGAAACCCGTTGTCCAAACGCTTTGATCTTCCCAATCACCAATTTCATGGGCGGGAAGGAGTACGATGAAATCGTAGCACAGCTTACAAAATAATATAACACCGGTATATCACTGACAAGTATATCCGTTATAAGAAAGGAATTGATTGCTATGAGCTATCCGAAGGGCATGATCTATTCGTCACGGTTAAAGAAAATATTACAAATAATCATAGAAACAGACGGGTATGTCAAGGTGGAGGAGCTTGCCAAACGGCTGAAAACAAGCTCAAGAACCATCTTTCGGGAGCTTCGGCATATCGATGATGAATTAAAGGAATATCATGTCCGTCTGGTATCGAAGGCCGGTATGGGGATTCATATGGAGGGCTCGTATGAGGATAAGGAGGCGCTTCGTCAGGAGCTGAATACCGAGCAGATTCAGTATCTGAATAAGGAGGAACGCCAGCACCTTTTGATATTTGAGCTGCTGCGAAGTGATGAGGTTCAAAAGCTTTTGCATTACGGCGCATTGTTTCAGGTGAGTGAAGCTACCATATCCAATGATCTGGACGGTATAGAGCCGTGGTTTCGGCAGCATGATCTGTCTCTGATTCGCAAGCCGGGCGTCGGTGTGGGTGTTCAGGGGGAGGAGGCTGTGCTGCGAAAAGCGATGACACAGCTTCTGCAGGAGGATTTACAGAGCAAGGAAAGCTATGAAAGTGTGAATTTTCTGGATTCCCAGACACTGCTTACCGAGATATTTCTCCATCAGGACGCAGGTATTCTGAATATGCTGAATCAGGATATTCTGAAGCGGATTCTGGACGTGTTTCAAACAAATCAGCATGAGCTGAATCTGGACCGCTATGCACAGGCATCCTATATCGGTCTGATTATGCATCTGGTGATTGCTATCGAACGCATCCTGAAAAACGAAGAGCTGAAGGATGGCGGTGATGTTGTAGCCATGGTGCAGGAGGATGCCAGCTATCAGCAGGCACAGCAGATGGCACATGTTCTGGAGCTGGAATTTGATATCGATATACCCGATGTGGAAATTGCATTTATCGCACTGCATATCCGGGGAGCTAAAATCAGCAGGGTCGAATACGACAGTCTGCAGGATGAACCGGCACGGCAGCTCCGCGATGTTCTGTATGCCATGCTGCAGACCTATGATGAGGATAAACGCTATCTTCTTATGGAGGATGAGGAACTCTTTCAGGGGCTGTTGACACATCTGTCACCGACGATCACCCGTCTGCAGCATGATCTGCCCATCTATAATCCACTGCTTTCGCAGATACAAACGGAATACCGGGAATTATACGAACAGACGAAGCAGGCATGCCGTGTTCTTGAAAATTACTGCGGCGTGTCAATAAGTGCGGATGAACAGGCTTTATCACCATGCATATCGGGGGCATCACTGGAGCGTATGCAGCATACCGTAATTCATCGCCGTGTGATTCCCATCGGTGTTGTGTGTGCGAGTGGAATCGGTGTCAGCGCCATGCTGTCCGCGCGTATTCAGAAAAGCTTTCATCCGGATGTAAGACTGCAGATATTTTCCATGGAGGATGTCCAGCGCCATGCATATGACGATGCAGAGCTGCTGGTTTCCACCTTCTCGCTGGATGTTGCGGACCGGGAAGTGATTGTCGTAACACCGCTGCTGAATCAGCAGGATATTCACAATATACGAACGGCACTTACCTGCCGTCAGGAGCTGAGTGAGCCGATTCAAAAAGCAGTGCAGCCAGTCAGTGAATTTCGCGAACAGCTGCGCCTGCTGCATACCATCAGTGAGGAAAGTCTGCTTCTGTTGGACCACATCCGGCTGCATATCAGCGACAGTGACACACTGTCCCAGCTCCTGATTGAAAGTGCAGAATATATCGGAAAAAATGCAGCCGCAGTTGAGCAGATACGTGCCGATCTACAAAAGCGTGAGAGCATGGGGCCGGTGATTATGCAGGATTTGCAATTTGCCCTGCTGCATGCCGCAACCAGTGCAGTGGATACAATGGAAATTCTTCTGCAATATCCCAGGCATGCATGGAGCGCAGAGGCGAAGAATCTGAAATTTGCCGTAGTTATGCTTGTGAATACACAGGCCGGCAGGGTTCGGAAGGAGCTGTTGTCCCTGTTCTCCAGAGGTCTTGTGGAATCTGAAACGCTGCTGGAAGCCGTCTGTACACAGGATATCGAACGAATAGAAGAGGCACTGAGTCAGCTGATCATGGAGTACATGGATACAGCGGTTGCATGGTAGAAAGGAGACTGTGATGGGCTTATTTCATAAACATAAAGAACGCGCGGCTCTGGAGGACCTGCATATCTGTTTTTTATGTGATGCAGGCATGGGAAGCAGCGCAATGGCCGCAGGTCAGCTGCAGAAAAAGCTGAAGGCACATGGTATCAGCTGCCGTGTGAAAAACTGTGCGATTGATGAAGTGGCATCGGATGCAGAAATTCTGATATCCCATCAAAACTTTGCACAGCGGATACAGAAGCAGTTTCCTACTGTACGTTACTACAGTGTACAGGGGTTTATGAACGATGAAGAATACGAAAACATAGTGGAGGATATTATGATATTCAGAAAGAAAAAGGAAGAGAAGAAAAACAACATACTGGAAAAGAGCAACATTCTGCTTAACTGCCGTGCAGATAACAGTGATGAAGCCATCGTGGCTATGGGAAAACTGTTACAGGGTGCGGGATATATCGACGAAGGCTATATTCAGGGCATGCTGAACCGCGATCACTCACTGACAACCTATATCGGAAACGACATTGCGATTCCCCATGGGGAATATGAGGTAAAGGACTGTGTTAAAAAGACAGGGATTGCTGTGATGATTTATCCGGATGGCATCAGGTGGGCGGATGGCAGAGCACGGATTGTGATTGGCATTGCCGCTAAAAATGATGATCATATGGCGATCCTTGCCAATATTGCAGAGAAGCTTGGAGAAATGGAAATGGTCGAAAAGGTTGTCGCTGGCGATGTTGAAACCGTGTATGAGATTCTGGCAGGTGATGCGGCATGATTCTTACGGTAACCTTTAATCCGGCAATTGATAAAACAGCAGAGGTGGATGAACTGATTCCCGGTGGACTGAATCGACTGCGCAATGTTATGCAGGATGCGGGGGGAAAGGGCATCAATGTATCCAAAACCATACATGCTTTGCAGGGAAAAAGTGTTGCGACAGGATTTCTGGCAGGCTCAGCCGGTGAATATATCCGGAAGGTTTTAAACGGGCTTGCAATTGATAATGATTTTGTATGGGTGGAAGGTATGACACGTACCAATCTGAAGGTACTGGATCATGAAATGGAGCTTACCGAATTAAATGAAGCAGGACCTGTTATCACGGAAACGGAAATCAAGCAGCTGAAGGATAAAATCCTGTCGCTCCTGCATCCGAATGATTTCGTGGTTTTGAGTGGAAATGTATCTGCACAGGTTCGTAAGGATATTTATCGTGAGCTGATTGAGCTTGTAAAGCAGCAGGGAGCCCGTGTGATACTGGATGCGGATGGGGAGCTGTTTGCCCAGGGGATACAGGCAAAGCCGTATGTGATCAAACCGAATAAATACGAGCTTGCGACCTACTTCGGTGTTTCACAGGACTGTTCGAATGAGGAAATGATTTCACTCGCGAAAACACTGCTGAATGAGGAATGCCGTCTTGTTGTCGTATCCATGGGAAAGCAAGGCAGTATCTTTCTGAGTCATGAGGGAATCTATCAGGCAGAGGCTTTGCACATTCAGGCACATTCCAGTGTCGGTGCAGGGGATGCCATGGTGGCTGCCATCGCCTATGCGCTGGAACAGGATACTCCAATGGAACAGCTGATCGCTCTGTCAGTTGCCTGCAGTGCGGGAGCTGTTATGACGAAGGGAACACAGCCTGCGGAAAAGGCAGTTGTCGAAAAGCTGATGAAGCAGGTCACAATCAAGAAACTGGAGGAAAATTGATATGAAAACAAAAGCAGTACGCCTGTATGGCGTTGATGATATCCGTCTGGATGAATTTGAATTACCGGAAATAAAGGATGATGAGATTCTGGTAAAGGTTGTCAGTGACAGCATCTGTATGTCCACATGGAAAACAGTAAAGCAGGGGGCCAATCATAAGCGTGTTCCCAATGATGTGGCGGATCATCCGATTATTATCGGACATGAGTTTGCGGGGGATATTGTGCAGGTAGGAAAGAAATGGCAGGATAAATTTCAGCCGGGTCAGAAGTTTGCACAGCAGCCGGCTATTCCGGGACAGATGGAAAGTCCGGGATATTCCTATGCGTGGTGCGGTGGCGATACGCAGTACTGTATCTTCCCGAATGATATCATTGAAGCAGGATGTCTTTGGACATTTGAAGGGGACGGCTATTTCGCAAGCAGTGTGGCAGAGCCTGTCAGCTGTGTAATCGGTGGCTACCATACCAATTACCATACGGTACCAGGCACCTATCAGCATGTGATGGGAACAAAAAAAGGCGGTAATATCATTATCCTTGGCGGCTGCGGACCGATGGGACTGGGGGCAATCAGCTATGGACTTACCTTTGAGAATAAACCAAAGCGTATCGTTGTTACAGAAATCAATGATGAGCGTATCAATCGTGCAAGAGAAGTCATCAGCGAGGAAGAAGCGGCAGCACATGGAGTGGAGCTTATATATGTAAATACTGCCACTATGCAGGATCAGGTAAAGGAGCTCATGGCACTGACTGATGGAAAAGGCTATGATGATGTCTTTGTGTATATCCCAAACCGTGCGGTTTGTGAAATGGGAAACAGTATCATGGCATATGACGGCTGTATGAATCTGTTTGCCGGACCGACAGATATGAAATTCTCATCCATGATCAATCTGTATGACTGCCATTATTCCAGAAGTAAAATTATCGGTTCCACCGGTGGAACGATTGATGATATGAAGGAAGCGATTGAAAAAGAGGCACAGGGGCTGATCAAATCTGCGGTCATGATCACTCATGTCGGAGGCTTGGATTCCGTAGTGGAAACAACAAAGAATCTGCCGGATGTTCCCGGTGGTAAAAAGCTTGTTTACACACACATCAATATGCCAATGACGGCGATCGATGATTTCGCTAAGCTGGGAGAACAGGATCCGTTCTTTAAGGAGCTGGATGCTGTATGCAAGAAAAACAGGGGATTGTGGAGTGCAGAGGCAGAGAAGATGCTGCTGGAGCATTTCCGGTAAAGAAAAATTGAATATACGAAAGAGATTGATAAAGACTTCATATAGATAAGAACTTTATTATTTCATGTCACAAAAAGACAGCACAGTGCGGATGCTGTCTTTTGATGCTGGGGAAAAGAAAACAGCTTAACAGGCAGATTCTCATGGTAGTCTGTGGGTGATAGAATAACCGCTTATCCATGGATTTATAGGATATGCTCCTGCTGCTTTTTTATCGTTCCCGCTTTCAGAAATCGATGTAGATGCTATCAGGATAGCATATCTCCTGAAAAAGATTTGTTTCCGGAAAAGAAGACCTTGTTGAAAGGGGTTTCTCTTGTTTGTGCCTATCTTAAGTGGTAAACTGATGGTATATATCAAAGGAGGGGCTTACATGAGGTTATTAACAAGGTCGGATTTCGATGGATTGGCGTGTGCCGTGTTTCTGAAGGAAGCAGGCGTTATCGATCATTGGAAATTTGTACATCCAAAGGACTTGCAGGATGGTCTGGTTGAGGTTACGAGGGAGGACTGTCTTGCGAACGTACCGTTTGTGGAAGGCTGTGGTCTGTGGTTTGATCACCATTCCAGTGAAGAGGAGCGAAATGCATACAAAGGAAAATACAGGGGAGAGAGTCGAACATCTCCAAGCTGTGCGCATATCATATATGATTATTATGGCGGCAGAGAACGGTTTCCAGGATATGATGATTTACTGGAAGCAGTGGATAAGGTGGACAGCGCCAATCTAAGCATAGAGGAGGTGCTGCATCCCAATGACTGGATTCTGCTCGGTTTTATCATGGATCCCCGCACCGGTTTGGGACGGTTTCATGATTTCAGAATCAGCAATTATGCTTTAATGGAAGAAATGATTGACTGGTGCAGGACAAAGGATATCCATGAAATTATGGCAGAAGCAGATGTCAGAGAGAGAATTGAACTGTATTGGGACCAGAACGATAAATTTATCGACATGGTGAAGGCACATACAACCGTCGAAAACAGGATTATCATCTCAGATCTGCGCGGTGTAAATCCTATATATACCGGAAATCGATTTCTGATTTACAGTCTGTATCCGGATGCCAATATCTCTGTGTGGATTGTGAACGGTAAGGGTGGGAAGGGCTGTTCTGCAGCTGTTGGCTACAGTATACTGAACAGAACCTGTACGATTGATGTCGGGGCATTGATGCTGAAATATGGCGGTAGCGGTCACCGTGTTGTCGGTACCTGCCAGTTTTCGGATGATACAATGGAAGAGAAGCTGGAAGAACTACTGAAGGTTATGAAAAGGTTGAATGACTGAATGAATGCTTCTGAAGTGAGCAAAAAGGACCTGAGTGTCCTTTTTTTGATTTTAAGCATACTTCTTCTGCATGCCTAAAAGAGAAATTTATATATGCGTAGACAAGGGATATTCGATAAGAAACAGGGAATGCCCGCGTAATGATTTTTGTCATTACGAAGCTTCTGAAATAAGATACATTGGAATTATTCAACATCAGCTGCTTGATTTTTGTGTATAAATACTCTGCGCCTTACCGAAAAAAAGCAATACCTGTGTTAATGCACAGGTATTGCGCTCAAATAAACATTATACTTTTTCAAACATATCCTTTGGAACTGTACAGATTGGACATTTGTAATCATCGCTTTCTTTTGCGATATCGCCCTCATAGATATATCCGCAAATGGTACAGCGGTAGCGTACATCCGCAGCCTGCTCTTTGACGGGCTCCTGTGCAGATGCATCCTCCACCTTTTCAAACATATCCTTTGGAACTGTACAGATCGGACATTTGTAATCATCACTTTCTTTCGTGATATCGCCCTCATAGATATAACCACAGATGGTACAGCGATAGCGTACATCCGCAGCCTGCTCTTTGACGGGCTCCTGTACAGGTGCATCCGCTTGATACATAGCTTCATAGCGGGATGGATCCTCCTGTAAATCGTTTCTTGCTTCATAATTTGTATGCAGCAGAACCTCAGCAAGGTCACTCAGCGGCTTTCCATAGAACTCTTCATATACCTGTTGTATATGCGGATTATCATGGGAGTTGCGCAGTGTAATGGTGCTGTCCTTATCATACAGGGACTGAATTCTTGCCTTCCGAACAGTATCCATATCCTCGCCGATATGCTTTGTCTGTCCGCCGCCTGAAATACAGCCGCCCGGACAAGTCATAACCTCAACAAAATCAAAATGCTCACCGCTCTCTTTTATATGATGCAGAAATTTTCTGGCATGGTCGGTTCCATGAACAACCGCCACCTTCAAAGGCAGCTCCTGAATCGTCAGCTCAGCCGTTTTAACACCCTCTAAACCACGCACAGCCTGCAGCTGGAGAAGATCTTCCTGCGGCTGCTTTTTTGTCAGAAAATAATACGCGCTGCGAATTGCCGCCTCCATAACACCGCCGGTGTTACCGAAGATAATACCGGCACCGCTTCCTCTTGGCATCAAAGAATCATAATCGCTTTCCTCTACGCTTTCCAAATCCAGATTGCACGCTCGCATCCAGTGTGCCAGCTCCCTTGTTGTGACAACACGGTCACAGTCCTGTGCAGGCTGGCGGTCCAGATAATTTGCGGCATCACTCAATTCCTCTCTCATAATTTCAAACTTTTTCGCTGTACACGGTGTGATGGCTACAACATAGATATCATCTGCATCCAGACTTTCCTTCTCCGCAAACCATGTTTTGACGGTTGGCGCAAACATGGAAATCGGGGACTTGCTGGTGGATATGTTGGGCAGCAGCTCCGGGTAATAGGTTTCCGCAAATTTCACCCAGGCAGGGCAGCAGCTGGTAAACTGCGGCAGCGGCTGTTTCGTCTGTATACGCTCAATTAACTCACTTGCCTCCTCCATGATTGTTAAATCTGCGGCAAAGGTGGTATCAAACACATAATCGAATCCAAGTGCACGAAGACTGCCTACCATCTGCTTTTCTACATAGCTTCCCGGCTGCATACCGAATTCCTCTCCCAGAGAAACGCGGACACTTGGCGATGTGATGGCGATTACGATCTTACTGCTGTCCTGAATGACAGACTGTACCTGCATCCAGTCCTGAATTTCTGTGATGGCACCGGTAGGGCAGACATTGGCGCATTGTCCGCAATGAATACAGATAGCAGTGTCACCGGTTTTTAAAAGGTCGTAATGATGACCGACGGAAATCTGTTTCTGACATACGTCCCGGCACTGTCCGCATTTGATACAAAGACTTTCGATTCTGCGAATGGCCGGGTTTCCTTCCTCGATTGGAACCCGTACATCCATGGATAAATGTTTACTCATATGCTTATCTCCTCTATAACTAAATTAAGAATGATTCTTAATTGTAATTATTTTACCTTTTTCTGGAAAGGAAGTCAACTGTATTTTTATGTCTTTCGTGTAATCTGTAATCAGCTATTAAAATAGGTTGTGAATTTACCGCTGCACAGCGGCAAATGTAAATTTTTAATGAATGAAATAAAGGTGTAAGATAAAGGCAGTTAAAGAAGGAGTGAGATTATGATGATTGATACCGAGCAATATTCTTTTCAGCTGATATTACACAGCGGGAATGCGCGCAGCACTGCCTATGAAGCATTACAGCTTGTAAAAAGCAATGCATTTAAGGAAGGTGAAAAAAAGCTGAGCATAGCGAAAGAAGAAATGGTGGAGGCACAAAAGCTCCATGCGAAGCTGCTGCGCATCATGGCTAATCAGGAAGGTGAGCTGGATATGAATCTTCTACTGATTCACGCAGAAGATCACATTGCTTCCTCCTCCATCGCTGTGAAGATGAGTGGAGAGCTGATTGAATTATATGAGAGGATGGAAAACTATGAGCGATAAATTTTTATGGGGTGGTGCGAGTGCCTCCTACCAATGTGAGGGGGCATGGAATCTGGATGATAAAGCAGAATCTATGTGGGATCATTACCTGCATGAAGAAGGGCTGGAAAACGGAGATATTGCAAGTGATCACTATCATCGGTTTGAAGAGGATATCCGTATGATGAAAGAGGGCGGGCAGAATGCATACCGGTTTTCGTTATCGTGGCCTAGAATCATCAAAAATAAAGCAGGTGAGATAAATGAAAAGGGAATTGCTTTTTATCACCGGCTGCTGGATGCCTGTCATACATATGGAATTGAACCGTTTGTAACACTGTATCATTGGGATCTTCCACAGTATTGGGAGGATTGCGGAGGCTGGCAGAATGAAGAAGTTTGTGAGGCCTTTGAAACCTATGCCAGAGTATGCTTTGACAATTTTCATGAGAAGGTAAATCATTGGGTTACGTTCAATGAGCCGAAATGGTTTATAGCAAGCGGTTATTTAATTGGTAATTATCCGCCATGCAGACAGGATCCACAGGCGATGATTCATGCGGCTTATCATGTTATGTATGCCAGTGCACTTGGTGTTCGTGCATTCCGTCAGGGAAAATATCCCGGAACGATTGGTATTGTGCACAGCTTTACACCGGTGAACGGAGTCGATGACACGGTAAATACAAGGATCGCCATGCGTTATGCAGATAATTATTGCAACAACTGGATTCTGGATACTGCCGCCAAAGGAGAAATTCCGGTTGATTTGCTTAGTGAGCTGTCTAAAACGTATGATCTTTCAATGATAAAGCCCGCACAACTGCAGATTATCAAAGATTACACCGTTGATTTCCTGGGATTGAATTATTACTCGCGTACGCTGGTCAAGCCGTATACAGAAGGAGAAACCACCTTTATTGTGAACAATAGCGGAAAGCAGGGAAAGGGAAGCAGCAAAGTGATTGTCAAAGGCTGGTTTGAACAGGTTATGCATGATCCTGCCAGTACCTATACGGAATGGGATACTGAAATTTATCCAAAGGGACTAAAGGATGGTCTGCTTGAGGTGAAGAAGAAATACAATCTACCTGTCTATATTACAGAAAACGGAATCGGAATGTATGAGGATGTTACAGTGAAACAAGTGGAGGATGATTATCGTATATCCTTTATGAAGGATCATTTGCAGGCAATGCATGAGGCGATGGAGTCCGGTGTTGATGTACGAGGATATTTCGCATGGAGCTCCTTTGATTTGTATTCCTGGAAAAATGGTTGTGAAAAACGGTATGGACTGGTTGCCGTAGATTTTGAAAACGGGTTGCAGCGCAAACCGAAGAAGAGCTATTACTGGTTTAAAAATATGATTGAGCAGCAAAAGAGCTGAGACAGGGAGGAAAGACTATGAAAAAGATTATGCTGGTATGCAATGCGGGAATGTCAACAGGAATGCTGGCGAAACGTATTCAGGAGGCGAGTGAAGGTACGATGGAGGTTCATGCCTATGGGGAGGCAGAGTTCATCAATTATATGGATGGAGTGGATTTGATTCTGGTGGGTCCGCAGATACGTCATCAGATTCCGACAATAGAAGCACAGGTAGCAGTTCCGGTTAAAGCCATTGCACCACAGCATTACGGGATGATGGATGGCAAGGGTGTATATAAAGAAATCAAAAAAATACTGAAAGACTGATGTATAGAAGGAGGAGAACAGTTATGAGTTTCGCTACATTTAACGAGAAGATAGAAAAACATATTCTGCCGCTGGCTAATAAGTTAAGTTCACAAAGGCATTTAAAAGCAATACGTGATGCATTCATTTCCTTAATGCCGATTACACTGATGGGTGGGGTGGCTGCCGTCATCGGTGCAGCACCGGTTACAGAGGAGACAACAAACGGCTTTCTTCTGGCATGGGCATCCTTTGCACAGGATAATGCTACGCTGCTGTCATGGATCAACGCATTAACACTGGGGGGAATGGCGGTTTATGTATGTATTGGTATTACCTATTTTCTGACGAAGCATTTCAAGCACGATGTATTGATGCCTACCATGCTTTCTGTATGTGGGTTTCTAATGCTCGTACTAACACCGCAGCAATTAGGCTGGGATGGAAAGATTGCGGAGATTTCCTATATGGATGGGCGCGGTCTGTTGCCGGCAATCATCATTGCGATTTTCACAGTAGAAGCTTATCATTTCATGCGTTCCCATAATTGGGGAAGAATAACCTTACCGCCAAGTGTCCCGGCATCATTATCTGAAACATTTGCATCACTGGTACCGGGCTTTATCATCATTTCATGCTATGTGGCAGTGTATGCTGTATTCCATGCGTTTAACACAACCTTTCCGGGGTTTATATACGGGGCGATGGCTCCTTCTTTCCAGGCAGCGGACAGTCTCCTGTTTACAGTGATTATGACCCTGCTGGTACACTTCTTCTGGTTTTTCGGTATCCATGATGCTGCCTTAGCTGGTGTATTGGGACCGATCCGTGATGGAAATTTGTCAATCAACGCAGCGGCGAAAGCTGCCGGAGAAGCTCTGCCACATGTATTTACAACACCATTCTGGGTATATTTCGTCATTATCGGAGGCTGCGGTTCTCTATTAGCATTAGCGATTCTGCTTGTCCGCTCAAAATCAAAGCAGCTGAAAACAGTGGGGCGTATTGGCATACTCCCATCCTTCTTCGGTATTGGTGAACCGATTATCTTCGGTGTGCCGATTATGCTGAATCCGTTTTATCTGATACCGTTTCTGATGACATCAACGGTGAATGCAGTCATAGCCTTTACCTTGATGAAGTATAACATCATAGGAAGAACATTTGCCATGCTTTCCTGGCAGATGCCATCCCTTCCGGGAGCATTTCTGTCAACGATGGATATTCGTGCACTATTCCTGATTATTGCTCTGATTATTCTTGACATTGCCATGTATTATCCGTTCTTCAAGGCACATGAAAAACAATGTGTTCGCCTGGAAGCCATGGAAGAAACAGAAGAATAAAACTATGTGAAAAGCACATCTCTGATGTGTTTTTTCGATATCTGAAATTTATGAAGAGGAGGCTATTGCTATGAAGATATGTGAAGTTACAGCACTGCTGGAACAGGAGGGCACCTGGGTGCGCCGCAATATGAAAACAAGAGATCATCTTCTGTTTGGAGATGATCAGCAGGAAGTAGGACGAATCGGAATATGCTGGGTAGCGAGCAAAGGCGCGATACTGGAAGCAGTTAAACAAAGGGTCAATTTCATCATAACGCATGAAAATCCGTTTTATCAATGCTCTACGCAGATGCATACAGCTGCATTCAAAGCGGCAGAAGAAAAGAAAAGGATACTGAAGGAGCATGGAATCAGCGTATACCGCTGTCATGATGTGTGGGACTGTATTAAGGAATACGGCGTTGCAGATCAATGGGCTTTCAGGCTTGGATTCAAATTTGAAGAGCGCATTGTATCCTCTTACTATCAGGCGGCATCCATACCTGAAATTACTGCGGAGGCACTGGCACAACATGTTGCCAAAGCTTTGTGGCAGGATGGCGAACAGGGAGTTTATATGTTTGGCGATCCACAAAAAAAGATTCATCGTATAGCCATCGGATGTGGCGCCGCAACGAATCTTTATGAGCTTCTGGAATTTTATCCGGATGCGGTCATCGTTAGTGACGACGGCATCAACAATTATGATGCTGCACAGTATGCAATTGATCAGCATATTCCAATGATTGTTGTAAATCACGCAGGCTGTGAGATAGCGGGATGCAAGGCTATGGTGCCATGGCTGATGAGACAGTTACACAGCAGTTCGATCTGTTATCTGGATGAAGGTTACACGATTCACTATTATACAACGGATAGCTAAAGTGAGCTGAAGGTATCCAGAAAGCCGGATAATGTGGTCTGACGCAGCAGCAGCTTGACGTTGCTGACATCATTGAGAAGACTTACCAGCTGTTCAAAGATATCCTCGAAATCACGATTATGCCCGGGACATAAGGAGAATAGAAAAATGATACGAACCTTCTTACTCTGCCATACAATAGGGTGCTTAAGTGTACATACGGCAATAGCATTGCGAAATGCACATTTCTCAATGGGATGAGGTATCGCGAACAGGTTCCCATATGCTGTGGGGGCGATCCGTTCTCTTTCTATGACTTTGTCATAGAATTCTTCATCACAGCAGCCTGCTTCCATGAGTCGGTCGCATAAAAAACGGATTACATCCCGATCACTGGTAAAATCCATTTCTGTAAAAAAGAGCTGTTCATCAAAAAACTGTCCAAGCTGCTGCAACCGCTTGGAGGGATGTTCTTCCTTTGATAGCAGCATGAGAATCTGTTCGATTTCCGCATCATGCAAGAAATTACTGCAGGTGTATATCGGGATATCTGTATGCAGCTTCATAGGCATGGTTGAAACGATTAGATCTGCTGTAAGCTCGTCAATCTGAGCTGTTTCAAAGATGGATACACATCGAATGACCTCAATAAGAAAATGACTGGTAGCATTTGTCAGCCTCGATATCAAATATTGATTTTGTGCTCTGCCCAAAGAGGTGATCAATATGATTTTTCTGGTCAGTTTCTGCTGGATTTTTTCTACCGCATTCATGAGATGCAGTGTCAGATAACCTATTTCATCCTCAATCAGCGCACAATGAAATTTTTGCTGTATACGGGATGCTACATAAACACTCATATCATATAAAAGTGGAAAATGCTGTTTTGTATCCTGAATGAGAGGATTGCTTAAAAAGGAATTGGTTTTTATACGTGCATCAAGACCCAGTAGGTGAACAAGCAGGCTGTCACGGAAGGATTCGTTCTGTGACAGGTCGATATCATAAATCTGCTTGATATCCCTTATAATATCCTCAATAAACTGTTCGTAATCCTGAATTTTTTCTGATGTAATCCGAGATATTTTCCCTGAAAACAGCAAGGCTAGATAATTTAATTCCGAGGAGGACAGGATGATATGCTGCTGTTCATATAAGCCTTTGTAAAATTCTTCAGCCAGCTTTTGTGATTTTTCTTCTGCTTGTTCTTTGGGGTTATTGATGTCCCAGCCCTTTGCAATGCGTTCCATCATAACAGCGATATGAAGAATAAATGAAAAAATCTCAAAATCCCGCATGCCCAGATGGTGCTTTCGATTAAAGCTTACGATGTAGCTTTTTAATTCTAAAATATTGCAGGAGCTGAAGAAGCCTGTGTAATTGCGGATATCAAAATCATATTCCTGAATCTCGTGAACGAGGAAGCAGGAATATACAAGTCTTCTCTGTTTCTCATCACAGTCTATCTGTACCTGACTGTTGATTCGCTGAATGCTAATGTTTTCGTATCGTGTATGTATGATGTGATTCAATTCCTGCAGGGTTTTATCTAGCGTTGATTCGCTGATGTAGTATGCATCTGCCAGTTCATAGTAATTCACCTGATCGCAGGAAAGCAGTTGCTTCAGAATATGAAACTTTCGGCTGCCACTATCAGACTCTACATCCATCACGTCGTCTGGAAGCTGATTATTTGGATTTAATTGATAGCCTTTTCCCTTCCAGGAGAGTATGAACGGTTCGTCGAACAGATCATTGATCTGCCGAATTTCATTGCGAATGGTACGCTGCGATAGCTGCAGATCCTTTGCTAAATCGTCCGCTCTGCGGAATTCACTGGGATGATTGTGCAGACATGCAACCAGTTTTTTCTGTCGTTTTGTCATTTGTAGCATTTATGCTCACCTCATATGTCCATTATACCGATTCATATATCTTTACACAAGCTATATTCCGCTTATCTGGGATAAGAGGGTGGAGAAGGCGGTAGTTCACGTTGAAAGAGATGCGAACACGTGAAAAAGATAGCTAGTTCATGTCTCTACCTATAATCATAGAAAGCGGATATACTGCAGATTAAACAATTATGAAGAAAAATATAAAAGCGTATTGACTTGGTGTTTGCAGTGCCCTGATGCTGGAGGATATTCAGCACTGCTTATTCATGAAGAAAAGTATCATGAATTAAAGCTTGCTGTCATACATTTCGTCTGGAGGCCTTCCCATCACTGTACAGCGTATGCGTAAGGATAGGAATTGTCAGATTGAATAGGTGCTGTCTTCCATTGATGAAGCTCCTGTAAAAAGGAAATGTCACTCGCTCTGTCTGGTTTTTCCTTTCATAATATTTCTATGAATAAAGGAACCAAGATGGTATGGCTTTGAAAATACTATCCGGTTTCTTTTATCATATGTTCTGTTTCTGTGTGCGGGAATGTTTCTATTTGTAAGAGCACCTTGCGGCTGTCTTTCTAACTGTATCGCATACAGCTGCTTTTTTCTTTCCATACAACCGCTGATACAATGAACTGTTTGCCGACTGGCTCTATGCCGAAAGAAGCGTGTTCAACCTGACTATCGTTACTCCTTTGCAAAACGTGTCTGATTTTCTTCAAAACAGATGCAAGCTTTCCAAAAAAAGGGTATAATGTTTATTGTATATGATTTTGGAGGTTGATACATATGTCCAGCATAGACAAGGCGATTGGTGTCTTTGACTCAGGTCTGGGAGGAATCAGCGTGTTGAAGGAACTGCGTTCTCTTATGCCGCAGGAGGATTACCTCTATTACGGTGATTCCAGCTTTGCTCCCTATGGTGTAAAAACAAAAGAGGAAATAACGAAGCGTTGTCGCAGCATCTGTGCGTTTTTTATCAGCCAGGGTGTCAAGGCCGTTGTCATTGCCTGCAATACGGCAACCAGTGCCTGTGTGAAGGAGCTTCGCACCCTGTATCCCGATCTTCCGATTGTCGGAATGGAACCGGCATTAAAGCCCGCTGTAGATGGCAGACATCAGCAGCATGTTCTTGTACTCGCAACACAGTTTACACTGAAGGAAAAAAAGTTTGAACAGCTGATGTCCCGCTTTGATGAAGATAATACCATTTACCGGCAGCCGTGTCCAAAGCTGGTGGAGCTTGTTGAGGCGGGCAGACTGGAGGATGAAGCAGCGGTAAACAGTGCACTTCGTGAATACCTAAAGCCCTACGATATGAAACGCATGGACAGCATTGTCCTGGGCTGTACACATTTTGTGTTCTACCGCAGCCAGCTTCGAAATCTCATCGGTGATCATATCGCACTTGTGGATGGCAATGCAGGTACTGCACGTCATGTGCAGGAGCTGCTGCAGGAACGAGGCGTTTGCAGAAAGCCTTCCTCTGCCGCAGGTGAGGTACGCATATACAATTCCCTGAACAAGGAGGCTATTCTGAAGCTTTCCCGCGAGCTTCTGGAAAGATAAGGTAAATCGGCAGTATTGGAGTTGTCTTTATCATGAATACGAATTATAATAGAAGACAGTGAACAACGGAGGTAGACTATGAGAGAAAATGCTTGGAAAAAGTATGATGAAGCAGGATTGAAGGAAGTATTCGAATATTGTGAAGGATATAAAAAATATATTTCCGACTGCAAGACTGAACGTGAATGTGTAAGTGAAAGTATCCGGATTGCGGAAACCTACGGATATCGCAATCTGGAGGATGTCATCAAAAACAAAGAAACGCTGAAAAGCGGTGATAAGGTGTATGCCAACAATATGGGCAAGGGAATTGCACTGTTTCTGATCGGTGAGGAGCCGATGGCTGCCGGATGCAATATTCTGGGAGCACATGTGGATTCTCCGCGTCTGGATATCAAACAGAATCCTTTGTATGAGGATAAGGAATTCGCAATGCTGGATACGCATTATTACGGCGGTATCAAAAAGTATCAGTGGGTAACCCTGCCGCTGGCGCTGCATGGTGTAGTCGTGAAGAAGGACGGAACGGTTATCGAGCTGAATATCGGTGAGGATGACAGCGATCCAATCGTAGGAATCAGCGATCTGCTGGTACACCTGTCAGCGGATCAGATGAGCAAAAAGGCAAGCAACGTCATCGAGGGTGAAGACCTGAATGTAACCATCGGAAGCATGCCGCTGGATGGTGAGGAAAAGGATGCTGTCAAGGCAAACATTCTGAAGCTGCTGAAGGAAAAATATGATTTTGAAGAGGATGATTTTGTATCTGCGGAAATCGAGGTCGTACCTGCCGGAAAGGCAAGAGATTACGGTCTGGATCGCAGTATGGTGGCCGGATACGGACATGATGATCGCATCTGCGCCTATACCTCTATGATGGCACAGCTGGAAACAGAATCCGTTAAACGCACGGCTGTGACACTGCTGGTTGATAAGGAAGAGGTCGGAAGCATCGGTGCTACCAGTCAGCATTCCCGCTTCTTTGAAAACACCGTGGCAGAGGTTATGGATCGTCTTGGTGAGTACAGCGAGCTGAATGTGCGTCGTGCACTGAAAAATTCCAAGATGCTGAGCAGTGATGTTTCTGCTGCGTTTGATCCGAATTATGCTGCAGTAAACGAAGAGAAAAACTCTGCATTCATGGGACATGGTCTGGTATTCAATAAATATACAGGCTCCCGCGGTAAGGGTGGCTGCAATGATGCCAATGCTGAATATATGGCAGAGCTGAGAAACATCATGGATTCTGAAAATGTAACCTTCCAGACTGCAGAGCTTGGTAAGGTTGACCAGGGCGGCGGAGGAACAATCGCCTATATTCTGGCACAGTATAACATGGAGGTCATTGACAGCGGTATCGCACTGCACAATATGCACGCACCATGGGAGATTGCCAGCAAAATTGATATCTGGGAAGCGACTAAGGGCTATAAGGCATTCCTGAAGCACGCATAAGCTTTCTATATACCGTCAATGCTGTATGGATGATATACACTTGTATACTTCATCTGTACAGCTTTTTGTTACTCCATAATAGCGGATAAGAATACGGCAATTACCTGCCGGGGGATGAAGGAGCTATAAGGAGCGGTGGTTCCAATCAGAGCATACTATGAATACGGCTGATATGGTTCCTGCAGTATGTATTGACGATGCATTAGGGGACATGGTCATGAATAACCGGTTTGTAACATCTGATAGATACGCTTTGCTTTATATTCGCTATAAGATTATCTATGGTGGCGTGCCTTCAACAGAGCTTATGCCGCAAAGAAAAACGGCTGCTTTGACAGCCGTCTGATTTTCTATATGTATTATTGTATAAAGGAAGCTTTCCTGAACCCGCAAGAAGGGAGGGATGTTAATCGGCATAGGCTTCATCAAAATCCGCTTCCTGTACAAAGGGCTCCATCGTAAACAAATCCATGATTTCGTCCTTGCTCATGCTGGTAATGCTTGATTCACTGCTGCTGATGAAGGTGTCGCTCAGGATATGCTTTCGCTCCTGCAGCTTCATGATCTTTTCCTCGATGGTATCCTTCATAATCAGCTTATATACCTGTACATCCTTCGTCTGACCGATGCGATAGGCGCGGTCGGTTGCCTGATTCTGGGCGGAAAGGTTCCACCACGGGTCATAATGAATGACGATTTCTGCATTGGTCAGATTCAAGCCGGTGCCGCCTGCCTTTAATGAAATCAGGAAGACGTCAGCTTCCCCGTTCTGAAATTTTTCCACATAGGCATGCCGCAGCTCCTTTTTTGTTTCCCCTGTCAGCTTCAGATACCGTATATTTTCTACACGCAGCTGTTCCTCAATCAGCTCCAGCATGGAGGTGAAGCTGGAAAACAGCAATACACGGCGGCCGCTGTTTCGGGCGTTTAGCAGCAGATCCATACAGCCGCGAAGCTTGGTAGAGGGCAGCGTGACATTTTCATACAGCAAACGCGCATCACAGCAGATTTCCCGGAGTCTGGTCATCATGGCCAGTACCTGAAATTTATCAACCTCCTCCATCTGCATTTTCTTTTGTAAATCCTGATTGATGGATACCAGATTGGCATAATAGATTTTCTTTTCCTCTGCATTGAATTCCTGAAAATATACCTGTTCCATCTTATCCGGAAGATCCTGCAGCACATCCTTCTTGATCCTTCGCAGAATAAACGGCTCCACCATACGCTTCAGCTGTGTCTGTGCCTTCTCATTCCCGTTTTTGATAATTTCACGTTCAAACAGCTCACGGAAGCGATGATAGTTATACAGATAACCCGGCATTAGGAAATCAAAGATACTCCACAGCTCGGAAAGGGAATTTTCAATCGGTGTTCCGGTTAATGCAAACCGGTAGGAGCCCTTCAGCTGCTTCACTGCAATCGCATTTTTGGTTGTATGGTTTTTGATATACTGCGCTTCATCCAGCAGAATGGCGGTAAAGGTGTGCCCGTCATAGCGCTCATAATCTCTGCGCAGATAATCATAGCTGGTGATGATGACATCATATCCGTGCAGCTCTCTGATTTTCTGCTGGCGCTGCGTATTGGTTCCCTGTATGCAAAGGGCACGCAGATCAACGGCAAATTTCTGAATCTCATCCTTCCAGTTGTAAATCAAAGAGGCAGGGCAGATGACGATGGAGCAGGGAAGATCATGATCCTGATGCATGCTTTCCAGCCATGCAATGACCTGAAGTGTTTTTTCCCAGACCCATATCATCAGCGAGGATACCGCCGAATCCATAGGCGCTCATTGTTTTCAGCCACTGGTAGCCTGTTTTCTGGTAATCGCGCAGGATGGCATCATAATGCGGGTTCAATGGATAGGCTCCGGCTTCCACACTGCGCAGCTGTTCCATCATCGTATGGAAGGCAGTTCCCCGCATGACCTCGACATGATCGCTGTGCTCTGCGAAATCATCCAGCTGAAAGGCATGGAACGTATCCACCTGCAGGGTATGATTTTTTAAATCCTGCGGTGTCAGATGCAGCTGCTGCAGCAGCTCGTCGGTTTCCTGCAGACCCTCGGATTGCAGATAAATGAGGTCGCCGTTTTTGAGTCGGTGATATTTTTTCTTTTTACGATAAGAACGCAAAACACTGTATAATTCATCTCTTGGAATATCCACACTCGTGACATCCAGCTCCAGCAGACGGTTTTTCATACGGACACCAACATTCATATGTACCTTTTTCGGTGCCTCCATCTGCTTCAGCGCATCACTGATATATACAGTGCACATCTGATTCAGGTATTCCAGCCCCTGTTTGACAAATGCCTGTGCATATACGGCATGCTCATCAATATAGGCTATATGGGAATCCGGATCCAGACGTGTTGCATAGGTTTCGATATACTGGCGGATATGATCCAGCTCCAAAGAGGAATCGGCATGCGGTGCAAACGCATTCTGGGAGGGGCTGTCCTCGTAATGATAGAGCAGGCGGATGGAGATATCACCGTTATCCTCCAAATCGACATAGCAGTCAATCTCCATTGGATACGGCATAAAGGTATCCAGAGAAATACCTTCAAAATGCACGTATTCCCGTATTGCCGGAATGACATAGGTACAGAAGCGGATCATATCATCCTTATGTATCAGAATCTGACGATCCTCACGCAGCTCCTCCAGCATATCATGCAGCTGTTCGCTCAGCACCGAGGAAAAGCGCTGCAGAACACCGTCTTCCATATAATACCAGCGGTTTTCTCCACGCAGAAGCTGATCGAGGGACAGCAGCGTGGTGATGACAAAAAAGTCCTCCTGCATATCGATGCGCAGTCCGATTTCCTGCCGGTCTTCATCCGCAAACTGCAGATCGATGCACTCCGTGGCATCATTGCTGTAAAGCTCATAAAAATCATCCATCGATTTTGAATCAATTGTAATCTGCTTGCGGCTGGAGCCGTAGCCATAGGAATACTGTGTTTCATGCTCCTTGACATACTGCTTTAAAAAATTGATCTGTGCCTGAGCAGCTTCATCAAAGGCCTGCATGTGATGAGTGAATTTCAGCTGGCGCCCGTAATCAACTTCCAGCTGCCTGTCTATGGCATCAAGAAATCCGCTGATGCTGCGTATGACATATTTTCGTTGAATACCAATCTTAAAATCCAGTGTAAGCTCATGGTCATATACGGCATGAGCGTGCAGCTGTACCTTCTCAAGAAGAGTGTTCGCCTGAAATTTCGCCAGATCCTTTCGGGCGTAGCGGTCGATAAAGGAACGCGAGCGCTCCAGCATCTGCTGCTCCAGATAGCGGCGAAAGGCATCCTCCCTCTGGTTCAGCGGGCTGTAGGTGAAGGGGAAGGACTCCGGCTTTAGATCGTACACAATCAGCAGGACAACACCGATATGTCCACAGGCAAGCTCCTGCTGCTCGCAATACGGACATTCACAGGAGAAATCCAGAATTTCACCCGCACTATTCAGCAGAACGGTGCAGTGATTCTCGTATCCGTACACGTTAACGACAGCATTTATTTCATATAGAAAGCCAGGAATGCTTTCCTTAATCACAATTTCATCCACAACATCCTGATCATGGTAACGCAATGCGATCTTCCAGTTTTTGGTATTGAAAAAACGCTGAATTTCAGAATCAAGTATCTTCATGAGATCCCTCCTGTATCTTCTGCTATTGTACCAGAAAACACAACTGTACGAAAGTATGGAAATGTGGTTTTATTTGTTAATGGGGATTGCACAAAGATACGAACCCCATATGAGAACCTTACCTTGCCAAGAATATGTCAAAAAGCATATAGTCAACATGTCATTCAACTGCGATCTGCAAGCTGTCAGTAAATGAAAGCACATCCTCGCGAAAAGAGGGAGGATGCGTTCATATTTTGTACCGCTATATCCAGCGCAAAGTATGTTCAAGCAAATGAGCATGCATAGTGAAAGCCTTCTAATTCCAATGGAAAAGAACTGTACGTTATCAATGGAATCGGCTTTTCGTATATTGTAAAAAGCATCCTGTAAAACAGATACCACAGAAACACACAACGCTGTGTGGGCGGGTTTTGCTTACAGGATGCTTTTGATGATAGCCTAACGTGAATCCTACCGGGATGGATAGCTTGCGATAGCACCTTCCTTTGTTACAGAAATACTGCAAAATTTATTACACATATCCAAGTAGCTTTTTAATTGGTGTTCGCTTAATCCATCCAAATCAGAAGCATGAATATCATCTTTGGATAGATGATACAGTAAACATCCGATAAAACCATCTCCTGCACCGGTGGTATCAACTGCTTTTACCTCAATACCATCCGCGTATGCCGTATTGTATTTCGTATAGGCAGCTGCACCGTCTTTTCCGGCAGTGTAAATCAGTAATTTTACACCGGAATCAAATATATATTGTACATGTTCTTCTATATGATCGCTTCCAAATATAAAGGAAACCTCTTCATCACTGATTTTTAAGATATCAGCAAAGTGCATATATTCGTGAATCGTTCTTCTCAGATATTCGTGATCGTCGAATAAAGGAAGACGGACATTCGGATCAAAGGATACAAGTAGATTTTTCCTCTTTGCCAGTTCCAATGCTCGATTATGAGCTTTTTTCATAGGGAAATCACCAAGGGAAACCGAACAGAAATGCAAACCATAGCAATCTTCAAACCAGCTTTCCTCTATATCCTTCTCTGATAAAAGCATATCCGCACCCATATTCCGATAAAATGAAAACTCTCGATTTGCATGTTCGTCCAGGGCTACAAATGCCAAAGATGTATTTGCGGCATTCGTTTGTTTTATATACTCTGTATGAATATGGAATCGTTGTATTTCCTTTACGATTTTTTTCACCAAAGGCATCCTTGCCAAGCATGGTAATCATAGCGCTTTCTCCACCTAATGCGGTATATGCTCCGCATACATTCAACGGAGCCCCTCCGACTTTTGGTTGAAAGCCTTCTACATCCATAATTCTTCCTGTATTGCTTGGAATCATATCAATCAACGCTTCTCCGATTGCTAATAATTTTTTCATAGTATATTGAATCCTCTCATGTTGTATGTTACAAATCGCTTTATATTCTCGCTTGTTACGTGTAAGCTGTGCTCATCATCATAAAATCGTGAGGTCATTGTGTATTCACCTTCATTGATGAAAATTTCCAATACAGATTCATCAATGAATACAGAAACATGACGGATTTCTATGGGCGTAATGCATCTTTCCTGCCGATTGCAGCTGCATGCAGATAAATCCAGTGTGAATTTATGATTTCTATACACGCAGCGTATCGCATTCATTTGTAGCGAAAAATCGGAGTCTGCATCCCATTCGATATTGCAGGATTTACCGATTACAAAATCATTCGTATACAGCTTCCTATCTGTTCTCAAATCCAGGATTTCCTGTATCGGCTTTTGGATGATTCGCTTATCAAAGAAAATGGAGCGGGGCATCGTCAGGGTCTGATTCCATGCTTCATAACGATCGATATATGCATTATCCGGCATCCCAATCCAGGCAATCAGTATATTACGATCTGCGTTGTAAAACGTTTGCGCTGCGTAAAAATCAAATCCATAATCAAGTGTCTGATAATCAATCAGTTGCCGATTGCTGATTTTATAATATCCGCAATCATATACATTATGAAATTCATAGCCCTGCTTTTTTAAACCCTGCGGACTGCATAAAAGGAATGCTTCTCCTTGTAATTGCAGGTAGTCCGGACATTCTATCATGAATCCTGTATCTTTTGCCGGTACATAGCGATGAGCATACTTCCATGATTCTAAATCATCACTCACATACTCCAATACACAGCCGGTGTCATTTTTCAATCTTGCACCTAAAATTAAATGATAGCGGCCATCCTTCATAAACAGCTTGGGATCTCTGACATGCCTTGTACAATCCTTTGGAAAGTCACTGTTTCGCAGTAAACATTTTTTATGTTCAAAGGTTATTCCATCACGGCTTTCCACTCGCATTACATTATGCTCTCTTCCCTCATGAATAAAATCATAGGGGCCCTCATATTTTACATTACCGGTATAAAATACATACAGTATGTCATCTCTGATGATTGCACTTCCTGAATATGCGCCGTTCTTATCGTATTTGGAATCCGGAGAAACAGCCGTAGCATGACGTGTATATGTTTGAAAATCCTTCGTTGCATAATGACCCCATGCTTTATTGACACTTCCATCCATACTGTTTTCATCTGCCTGGTAGAAAATGTGATAATTTCCTTTAAAATAAACCAAGCCGTTCGGATCATTCAGCCAGCCCCTTCGAGGCATTACATGATAGTTTAAGTTCTTCTGCGCCATGCTTCTACATTATCCCTCTGATAAATGCTGCCATCATATTCCATGCTTTTTCGGATTCCTCTGGCATAAATTCATCAAACCATTCATGGGTGAAGCCATGGCGGCAATTTGCAAATTCAACATAGGTTACATCTCCTCCCGCCTTCTGCATTTTATCTGCATATGCCTTTTCTTCATTTTTTAAAGAATCGTATTCCGCACTCAGGATCAGGGTTTTCGGCAAATCATGCAAATCAGCGAGTAGGGGAGAGGCGAGTTCATCATTCAGCTCATCAAAGCTATTATAATACCAGTTGATATACTGCAGCATTCTATTTTCGGATATCGCCTTTGAAGGGTCCTTCGCTTTTCTGAATTCTGCACGGATTTCCTGTCGCAATGGCGGATAATCTAAAATGGCTCCTTTGATACCGAGTTCTTTTCTGTCTCGGTCAATCAGTGTCAAGCAGGCGGAAATATAACCGCCTGCACTATGTCCCATTACGACAACATGCTCTTTATCAATCCTTACTTCATCACAGCGTTTTCGTATTTCAGCGATTGCTTCATAGCTGGAAAATAAAGGCTTTGGATATTTAAATTCCGGGGCAACAACATAGTCTACATTAAAGATAGCACAGCCGGTTAAATCCGCCAATAAACGGCAATATTTTCCATCCTGCTCATAGTATCCCAATACATTGCCTCCACCATGAAAGTTAAATACCGGCTTTAAAATCTGCTTCCCATCCCAACTCAAGGGACGATAAATCGACATATCCACATATCCTGCGGTTTTTGTTTTTACACAGACTTTTTCGAATATACCATTCATTTTTTCATTATAAATCAGATCAGCATATTTTATTTCTTTGCTCATTCGATATTCAAAAATCGTATAGTCTTCTTTTCTCATCTTACTTTTCACCTATCCTGTTCATCCAATAATCTGCCAGAGAAATCCAACTGTTCAAATGATGATCGATCATCTCATCCCTTTTATGCGTTAAACTGTTTTCCAATGCTTTTCCATGCTCGCCATGACCAAATAAATGATACTCCGCAGATATGCCATATTCCAACAGCTTTGAAATAAAGCGTGTGGAATTTCCAGCATCAATGACTGGATCATCAATGGAATGCCAGAGAAACATCGGTACGGTATCCTGTGAAATATAATTTATCAAATTCACTTTTTCGACATCCTTCTGTGATGGAAAATCTGATTGATAAAGAACATAATTCATAATATGCTGTACCTTTTCGACAGCTTTTAAAGGATGCTTTTTGAAAAATTCATCACTATTCGGAACCAGGAACGGATAGCCTAAAACAATTCCGGCTGCCTTCAGTTCATCTTTTTTCGGGCGAAAGCTTAATTGCTTTACGATTGCGGGGTCATTCCATCGTACACCACAAGACGCACACACATGTCCGCCTGCAGAAAATCCCATTAAGAAAATTCGGTTTTTATCTATGTTCCATTCATCGGCATGCTCTTTTACAATATGTAAAGCTTCCAGCATTTCAACAGCTTGCAGCGGATATACTGCGGATTTTATAATGCCTTTTTCCGGTCGCGAGCGATCTGAGCCTACCGAATATTTTAAAACAAATACCTGATACCCCATTTGCATGAATTGAATAGCCACCGGTTCACTTTCCTTTGTCGCATGAACGGCATACGCGCCACCCGGTGCCACAAGGATTGCAGGTCGCTTTCTGTATTCACGATAATTGATTTCCGAATCCATAATATACGTATCAGCATACGCACCACTCGGTAATGTAAGCCTTGTATTATCATAGAACACTCCTTTGTGTATCTGAGCTATAGGAAGAAGTTCCTTCTCTAATCGCATTGATATTAACGTTGGATATCCTTTCGTTTTATTAAATCCGAAAAAGTAAACGAATAAAGCGGTTGATATAAAAGCGATTGCACATGCGATGATACCGTTGATTACATTTGCCTGAGAGCCTCCTAAAAAGCATAATGCTGCAAATACATTGGAGGATGGTACCAGTGTCGCATCGACAACACCGGTTAAACCGGCATATGCTCCACCTAAGAAACCACCTGCCAAAAGTCCGATAAATGGCTTTTTGTATTTTGTGCAGATACCGTAAATCGTCGGCTCCGAGGTCCCTGCGACGATGGCGGTTATCCCATAAGACAGGGCAAGTGCCTTTTGTTCTTTATTTTTCAATCGGAAGAAAGCACCGATTCCTACCCCCATAATAGAGAAGCTGGAGACGGAAACAGCTACTGCGGCGAATCCATCACTTCCATAGGTAGCAAAAATTTGAAATAATGTTGTAATCAGTACCATATGCATACCGGTCATTACCAGAACAGGATACAATGCCGCAATCAATCCGATCCCGATGAATCCTGCAATTCCTTCCAACGAGAATAATGCATCTACTACATATTGCCCGATGAATGCTCCTGCCGGACCGAAGACACATAATGCAATCGGCAGCATGGCAGCGATTGTCAGTGCTGGTGCAAATACAGAACGGATTGCCCCCGGAACGATACGATCGAAGAATTTAGCGATATAGGACATTACCCAGTTTGATAAAATTATCGGAACAATGGAGCTTGCATAGCTTTGAACATTGCAGGGAATACCGTATACAGTAAATGGTTTACCCACCAGACCGACAAATGTCGGATGTATCAAAATTGCGCCCATCAATATCCCCATTACCGGATTTAGATTGAATTTTTTTGCACTTGTATAGCCGACAATTACCGGAAAGAAATAAAATGCAGCGTCTCCCACGAAGGTGAATAATGTATACAGATCGTTTCCTTCACCAATGACATTTAACAGCTCTGGACCTAAAATAGCTGTCAGCATTTTAAAGAATGCGGAGGCGACGATGGCTGGAATCGCAGGTCCCATGCTTCCGGAAATAGCATCTAAAATTCCATTTCCGATAGATTTCAGTGTGATTTTTTTCTTTTGCGGCAGAAACAGGTTCTCTGTCCGTGTTATCAAAATCACCCAGCTCACACAGTTCGTTATATACATCCTTTACCTCTGGACCTATTACGATTTGTACCTGTCCACCGGCTCTTACAACACCTAAAACACCTTGTACCGCTTCTATTTTTTCATGATTTGCAATGCTTTCATCCTTTAGATTGAAGCGAAGACGTGTTTGACAATGCAACACCTTCGCAATGTTTTGTTTTCCACCGACTTGTTCTAATACACTTTCTGCAATTTTTAAAGCTTTATCTTTTTTCATAATAGTTTTATCCTCTCTGATTTTCTATAAAATAAAAACCTTTACACGATAAGCATCAGATGATGTTTATATTGTGCAAAGGTTATGCCGACTCATTCGTTACACCCTCATGGGAACACAATCGATTTACATGGAGTATTAAATATAAGGATTCTTCATCCTCAATACTCCAGCTAAATTTATGAAATATCATTTCTTTGATCAACAGCACACAGGCAAAGGTATCTGGATATTCCTTTTTCAAAACTTCAAATAATTTTTTATTGGTGCTGCTGATTTCACTGTACTGGCTTTTTCTTCTGAATAAATACTGCATATGAGAAGCAAATCTGGAATAATTAAATGAATTTGTATCAATCGAAACCTTCATCTGTCCTTCGATAATCTTCACGATTTCCTGAATGAATTCTGCTGTAAGGCTGATTTGATTATTCCGTGTGTAGGTCTCCTCAGAATTGATAATATTCATGGCAATTGCATATATTTCGGATTCCGGTAATTGTACATTTAAATTTTTATGTAATAAATTTAACGTATATTTTGCGATTTTTACTTCTACCGGATACAAATCTCTTAATTCATTTGCTATCGGTGTTGTAAATATCATTCCGTTTTTCAGACGAACAAGAGCGAAGTTTAAATGATCCGCCAATGTAAATACAGCGTTTTGTTTTAAGGGAACACTGAGCATGGTAACTGCCAAATCAATAACATCGGCAGAAATACGAAAGATTTTTGAATCAATATCTTCAAACAGACTTAGATATTCCGCATCAACGTTATAAAACGTGCGGTCAATTTTACTCAAATCATCTAAGATATAAGGACATTTTGGAAATCCAATGCCCAATCCGATCGCAATCAGTTCTCTGCCACTATGATCCCTGCATATAGCCGCGTTATTTCCCAGCTTTTTTATAACTTCCATATGCTCTACTTCTTTTCTATCGATATGACTGCAGCCGTGTTTACAGTAACGGCATCAGCCTGATGAATCGTAACATGGAATTCATTTGCATTTGTGATAATCATAGGTGTATCGATGCTATACCCTTGCTCGAGGATTGCTTCGATATCAGCTTCTATAATCAAATCACCTTTTTTTACTTTGTTTCCTGCATCTATCTTTTGATGGAAACAACTTCCTTCTAATTGGACAGTATCTATTCCAAAGTGAATTAGTATTTCGGCTCCATTCTCTGCCTTTATTCCAATCGCATGCTTTGTGGGAAATACAGTCATCAATTCACCATCACATGGGGAACATATGTTTCCGTCGTTGGAAATAAAAGCAACTCCAGGGCCCATCATTTCAGATGCAAAAACTTGGTCCGGTACATCACGTAAGCGTATCATTTTTCCGTTAACCGGTGAAACCAATTCCACTTTTCTGCTTTTCTTTTTCAATCCGAACATAATCGCTCCTAATCTAGAAAACAAATATCTTCCTTGCTTCCTTCATTTACTGCGTAGTACTATGCACAAATCTCTGGTTAAGCCTCAGGTGAGTTACTCTCATCGATTTCGTCAAAATTATCCCACGATTTTGAAGTGCTGTCAAGCATCGCGTGAAAAGGGAGAATGTAAAATATAATAGGATAACAAAATGCAAGAGACCCAGCAGGGTGATATACACCGTATGCGAGTATGGCTTTCCTGCATTTTATCGGTTTCTCTTTTGAGAAAGTCTGCATACTCTATTTGTTGATAATCGTCTTTTTTTAGATTCCTTATACAGATATTATGGATAGCTTTTCAGAGGATGCGTTTCAAGCGGCTGTTTGCATAAGGATATGTCATGCGGAAAGGTAATTCTTTTTGCATTGTATTATCAATTTAGCGATGATAGTGCTCTACTATATATACAAGTCATGAAAACCGATCTCGTGCTATATCTGTATTTGATTAGCCATTTTCCTGCTTTTAACCTTTCGGTGAGCAGCTCCTGTTTCAATTTATCGAAAGATAACAAATCAATTAAGGATACCATAGAGGGGACTTCTTTATGTATGAGACAACTGCTATGCGATAGTTTTGTTTTTTTACCTAATATAAGCTGTTTTCTATACTATAAATCGGTGAATAGGGACCGTCTTCTGAAAAAAATTGAATTTTTTAAAATAAGCTATTGACAAAAGCATGGAAAACAAGTAGAATAATGTCGTTGCCGCTGAGAGATTGGGGTATAGCCAAGCGGTAAGGCACCAGACTCTGAATCTGGCATTTCCTTGGTTCGAATCCAAGTACCCCAGCCAATAAAAAACGAGAGTCGCTTCGGCGACTTTTTTGTTTTATTGCGGGGAAGCACCCTGTGTGGAAATGCCAAGCTGCTGCTATATATAGAAACCAATAAATGGAAAGGAAGGCCCGTATGAAAAAAGTAAGAACAAGATTTGCACCAAGTCCTACCGGGTATATGCACATCGGAAATCTGAGAACAGCATTGTTCGAATATCTGATTGCCAAGCATGAGGACGGAGATTTTATTCTGCGTATCGAGGATACCGATCAGGAACGTTACGTGGAAGGCGCTGTCGAAATCATATACGATACCATGAAGGAAGTCGGTTTGCATCATGATGAAGGACCGGATATCGGAGGGGATTTCGGACCGTATGTACAGTCTGAGCGACTGCCGATGTATAAGGAGTATGCCGATCAGCTGGTTGATCTGGGAGGCGCACATTACTGCTTCTGCGGTGAGGAAGAAATAGAAAAGCAGAGAAAAGAGGCGGAAAGTCTGGGAATCTCTTTCAAATACGATGATCCATGCAAGCATGTGTCTGTGGAAGAAGCCAGAGAACGTATTGCCAAGGGAGAAAAATATGTTGTGCGTCAGACGATTCGTCACGATGGAGAAACGTATTTTGATGATGAGGTGTATGGCCGCATTGAGGTGGATAACAGTATTCTGGATGAATCCGTGCTGCTGAAAAGCGACGGCTATCCAACCTATAATTTTGCCAATATCGTGGATGATCACCAGATGGGTATCACGCATGTTGTGCGTGGAAACGAGTATCTGTCCTCCACTCCAAAATATAATCTGATCTATCAGTCCTTCGGCTGGGATATTCCAACCTATGTGCATGTTCCACCGGTTATGAAGGATGAACAGCACAAGCTGAGTAAGCGTAACGGGGATGCCAGCTTTCAGGACCTTGTGAAGAAAGGGTATCTTCCGGAAGCGATTCTGAATTACATCGCTCTGCTTGGATGGTCACCGGAAACAGAGCAGGAAATCTATACACTGGATGAGCTGATCAAGGTGTTTGATATTAAGCGTATTTCCAAATCACCGGCTATTTTTGATATTGACAAGCTGACATGGATGAACGGTATGTATCTGCGCGCGATGAGCACGGAAACATTCTGTGAGCTGGCAAAGCCGTATATCGAGGAATCCGTTCACAGACCGGTGGATATTATGGCGGTTGCACGCATTCTGCAGCCAAGATGTGATATTCTGACCTCTATTCCGGAAAGTCTGGATTTCATTGACGAGCTGCCGGAATATGATAATGCCATGTATATTCATAAGAAAATGAAGACGACCTATGAAATTGCATATAAGGCATTGCAGGCGGCACAAAGTGCCCTGTCAGAGCTGAATGACTGGTCGAGCGAAGAAAATCTGCATGAGCTGCTGCTGTCTTTACCGAAGCAGATGGAAATGAAGAACGGGCAGATTTTATGGCCGGTTCGTACTGCCATCACCGGAAAGCAGTTTACACCTGGCGGTGCCATTGAAATCGCTCATATCCTTGGAAAAGAGGAAACCCTGAAGCGTATTGCAAAGGGGATTGAAAAGCTCGAGGCTGAGCTTGCCTGATTTTTCCATCCATACATAAAGAAAACGGACAACTGCCGGTATAGCGCAGCGGTCCGTTTTTTTTGTGATATGAAATAGGAAAGTATAAGCCGGAAGCGGGGAATGAAAGGGTGCACCTGATTTTATTGATTACATATATTCCAGAAAGATCTGTGTAATCGTGGCAATTTCAGCTTTGGATATACTGATGTTGAAAATATTGTTCAATTCATTCAGCTCAAGACTGATCGTATTGTACACATCGGCATGGGAATTGATAATCTCCCGTGTTTTTTTGTTTGGCAGGGGATCGCTGCGGATGGCACGCTCGATGACGAATGCACCGTGTATGATAAAACGGATGGTAATTTCATCACTATAACCGAGCTTCAGCTTTTTCAAAATATTTAACAGGACAACCATCAAAGAGGAAGAAGCCTTGTTCGCATCCAGAAAGACCAGGGACTGCTGGAGTATCTGACGGGAAATACGGTCAATCAGTGTTCGGGAATTCTCACTGAGAGAGGAAGCAGGAAAGCTTGGTGTCTGCGGCTGGCTGTATTCCTGTGCATGCCCGTGCTTCATTGCGGATATGGTATTGAGAATGAGCGGAAGCGAGATAGGGGCATAGCTGTGTACATCGATATGCAGACGGCTGCTGATCTGTTCGCCAATCTCTGTTAACGGAGCGATATCACTAAACAGCAGCAGGGTCTCATGATTATCGATCTGCTGAATCCTGTCGCATACGTGATCGAGGAAGAGGTGAAATTCCTTTCTTCGCCAGGCTTCGGAATAATCGAGCGAATGACAGTTTTCATAAAGATTGGCTGAGCGTATGTATTTTTCATAATTTGCGGCGATATCCTCCCCGTGGCATACAAACAGTATCGGAGTTTTGGCCTCCAGCTTTTGAATGGCCAGCTGCAGGTAGGTACTGATCAGAATGCGCTCATCCTGCGGCAGCACAACCTCCATCTTGGATTGAATGATCTGTGCGATATCCTCCGTAACAGCATCCGTGCGCTTTGTCCCAAGACCGTGTGACGGTGTAAAGCTGCGGGTATAGGTGTTATTCTTTAATTCCGTTATGAGATTTTGCAGATATTCAAATAAAACGAAGATCATCGTCTCCTTCTGCTTGAGCGGGGTGGATGCCAGCAGCGGTCCATCAGATCGTAAAGCTCTTTCACAAAGATGGAGCGAATCGTATTGATCTCTATTTTCTCTGTCTTTTTCAGCATGGAATTACAGATGGAAACGATCTGCTCATCATCGTTGCTGTCAATCAGATGCTGTTCATTCAGGACGGCATGATGCAGTGCGGTAAAGAAGCGGCAGGAGGTCTGCGGTATGAAATAAAGCACATCACCGTCAAACAGATCGAGGATACTGTGCAGCTGTGCAAAGCGGGAGGATACATCCCGAATGCTGTTCAGCATACCATCGGACAGATGCTCGAAGGTGATATCGATGACATTGGCCTTGCGCTGAATAAAGCTGTAATGTGCCCGTATGATGGAACGGCGCAGCTCCTGCAGGGAAATGTGTGTGGTATATGCTTTGTCTGCAAGTGCCATACAGGTGATTACATTTTTATGCAGACAGATGGTTTGATTCAGGATATCGGACTGCCGCTGTATTTCAGCGAAGATGATTTCCAGACGTTCCTTCAGCGTACGCATCTCATAGCTGGGAAACACCATCGGATAGTCTATAAACCGCTGCAGCTGTGCGATATCCGCATTTGCATCATGAAACAGGTAACATACTTTCCAGCTGCTGTGTAAGGCGGCATGCTGCTTCTGCAGCTTTTTTGCCACCTGCTGTACAATGTGCATATCACTGCATTGTACATCCAGAATGAGGAAGGCGGGGGTCTCCGGATGCATGTTATAAATCTGATTCTGCTCATCTGCCGCATCGCTTAGCACATGCTCCAGTATTTGTGTATGCCTGCCAAGCAGCTGCAGCTCCTTCGCCTTTTCTATAAAAAATTTCAGAAAATGATGCTTGCCTTCTCCATAGGGGGCACAAAGCGCCAAGCTTTGAAGGGCTTGGGGATACATGAGAATCGCCAACAGCTCCTGATACAGGGAATGCAGAGATTCGTTCGCATGAATACCGGTGTAGGTGAGCGTTTGCCTGCTGCTGTGCTCCCGCACGCGCACAGGCTTATCCTGATGCAGGTATTCCTGAATATCTCTTCCCACCGGCAGTGTATACGGAACCGGCTCTGTAGAAAATGAGTGAATGACACCGGCGTCGAGATACAGGGTAGGGCGTCCCTGCAGCTTGATGAGCCGGTTTTCACGATGCAGCTGATTGAGAACACGGGATACATTGGTTCGATCAATTTTCAGAATCAATGCGATGTCATGCGCATTACAGCTGCTGAAATCATAGGTGTGTGCTGTAATGCCGTTTGCCGTATAGCTGGCAATCAGGTTTTGAATATCCTTCATTCGAGGTGCTTTTTTCATAGTTTCCTCCACTCCCCGCGTTTTGCACGCGGACACAGGCATTGCATGAAAGACGTTTCAAGCTACTTGTCTTTTTACAAATTTGATTTTCTTTCACACTTCCACCACTTTTTGGTGCTGAATTTCCGGGCTGCAGAATGCACGCATGCCGTCTGCTTGCACACTTATTATAGCACGGATATAGTTTGTGCGGGTAATGAAAGCACACATACGCGGATATCGGAATAATTTGCATATATTGGAAAATATCACCGTCTTTTTCTATCTTTTAAGTGACACGAATGTAAAAAAAACTGTGCTTTTGCGTTATTTGACGGGAGGTTTTTGAGCGATTATAGTATGTGTGTAAACAGTCAGTAGCTACTAGGTTTTCAAACAACATGAGAGGAGAAAAAACATGGAAATTAACTTTTTACAGGCAGCGCTTATCGGAATTTTGTATTATATGACGCTGTGCTCACCACCCTGGCTTACAGGAATCGTACACGTATCCATTCGCCAGCCGCTCGTATCCGGCACCATCGTCGGTCTGATTCTGGGGGATCCGCAAAATGGTCTGATCATCGGTGCGACGATCAATACCGTAGTTCTTGGGTTTCTGAATGTCGGAGGTGCAATTCCAAGCGATCCCGGCATTGCAGGGGTTGTCGGAACATCTCTGGCTATAGCAACCGGAGCCACTCCGGAGGTCGCAGTTACGATTGCCGTATCCTTTGGTCTTGTCGGGACCATCGTATGGAATCTGCGAAGCACCATCAACTCCGTATTCGTACACATGGTGGACAGTGCCGCCGCACAGGGGGATATGAAAAAAGATTTACTTTGTACAATTTGTACTTGCACAGATTGCAACCTTCTGTATCTCTGCGGTACCGGTCTTCGGAATCCTGTATTTCGGAACAGATGTCGCTACACAGGTGCTGGACGCCTTAAAGGGAACGCCGATGCAGATTCTTACCGTAATCGGACAGATACTGCCGGCGATGGGTATTGCGATCATCCTGCGGCTGCTGTCCAACCGTCCGAATATTATTCAGCTGTTTATGCTGGGCTTCGTGCTTTCTATCTACGGCAATGTGCCAATGATTGTCATCGCAGTTGTAGCCTTCATTATTGCATCCCTGTATGCTGATCTCAAATTCAACCGAGCAAAGGAAGAGGTGTAGAGTATGGAACGTCAGATAACAGATACCAACGTACAGACTGAGAAAAAGCTGACAAAGACCGATTTAAATAAATGCTTTCTTCTCTGGCATCTGCTTGGAGAAGCAACGCTGAGCTACGAGCGTCTGCAGACGCCCGGTGTGCTGGGCTGTCTGGGACCGGTGCTGAAGCGGCTGTATGGCGATGATAAGGAAGAATTTGTGAATGCATGTCAGCGGCACATGGAATTCTTTAATACAGCCGGGTATTAAGGCGGCTCCATCATCATGGGGCTGGTATGCTCCCTTGAGGAGGAGCGTGCGAACGGGCTGCCGATTGAAGGCGAGGACATCAGTGCAATCAAAACCGGACTGATGGGACCGCTGGCAGGTGTATTTGATGCTCTGCGCCAGGGAACGGCAATCCCTATCGTTGCCTCCATTGCGATTGGTATGGGAATGGACGGCAACTTCTTCGGTCCGATCTTCTATATGATCGTTACCGTTCTCTATGTCATGGTGCCCTGCTACTGGATGTTCCAGACCTCCTATAAAAAGGGAAAGGAAGCTGTCAACGGTCTGTTTGCGAGCGGAAAGCTGGAGCGCTTTATGACGCTGGCTATGGCAGTTGGAGCCATTACCCTGGGAGGGCTTGAGGCCACGACGGTAACGGTCACTTCTTCCACGGTGCTGCATCTGGGAAGCTCGGACATGGTCCTGCAGGAAACCATCTTCGATGCGATATTCAAGGGCTTACTGCCGGTTGGCTTTGTCTTTCTCTCTTACTTCCTGCTGCAGAAAAAGCTTTCAACATCTAAGATCATACTGATTCTGATTGCCATCGCTATTGTCGGTGTGCTGATTGGATTCTTCTAAAATGAACGAAGAAAGGAGTTTATATGGATACAATTCGAGCCATGCTGGAGGAGCATAAGCTTATCGTGATTTGCAGGGGTGTCTATGGTGACACCCTCCTCAAGACGATGGAAGCACTGTATAAGGGCGGCATCCGTCTGGCGGAGGTCACCTTTGATCAGAAAAGCAGGGATTATAAGGAAACACTGGATGCAATCACCATGCTGGAGGAGCATTTTCGAGGCCGTATGGCGATCGGGGCAGGGACGGTTGTCAATCCTGCACAGGTGGAGCTTGCCTATCAGGCAAAGGCTGCCTATATCATTTCACCGAATGTCAATGAAGCGGTCATTCGTAAAACAAAGGAGCTGGGCATGCTGTCCATTCCGGGAGCACTGAGCCCCAGCGAGGTACTGGATGCACATGAATACGGGGCGGATTATGTTAAGCTGTTTCCGGCTGCCAGAATGACAGCCTCTTACATTAAGGATCTGATGGGACCTATTTCCCATGTGAAATTCATTGCGACTGCGGGAATCACCGAGGAAAATATCGCAGAATTTGCGGCTGTCGGCTGCACCGGCTATGGTATCAGCGGACGCTTGATGGATAAGCGTGTGATTCAGGAAGGCCGCTTTGAGGAATTGCAGCACCGCGCAGAGGCATTTATCGCCTGTCTGCAGAAGGAAGAGGAATAATTGTATGAAAAATATTGTATATGCACGCGTTGATGACCGGCTGGTACACGGGCAGGTCATGACGGCCTGGGTCTTGCATACCAAAGCAAGCAAGGTGATTATTGTGGATGATAAGGCCGCAAAGGATTCCTTTATGAAAATGATCATGAAATCCGCAATGCCGAGCAGTCTGGAGCTGGAGGTGCTTTCCGTAAGCAGTGCCATCTCCTATCTCAAGGAAGCAGGCAGTGAGGATGAACGAATCTTCCTGCTTGCGAAAACACCGATGGTTTTCGCGGATCTGCATGATGCGGGTGTTCCGATACAGGGAGTGGGAATCGGAGGAATCGGTGCCCGGGCAGACAGACGAAAGCTGTATCGCAACATTGCGGTGAATGAGGAAGAAATGAATAGCATCAAGGCTATGCAGAGCAAGGGCATGGACGTCTATATTCGAGTCGTACCGGATGATAAGCGAATCGAAATCAAAGACGCAGCCTAGGGGAGGACACGTCGTATGATAGGACTGGTACTCGCCACACATGGACCCCTGGCAGAAGCCTTTGTCAGCAGCGGAAAGCTGATTGTCGGAAATATCGGGAATGTTGCACATCTGGGACTGTTTCACGGAGACAGCATTGAACAGTTTGAACAGAAGGTATACAAGGCAATCGAACAGGCGGATGAAGGGGACGGTGTGATCGTTTTGACAGATTTACTGGGAGGCTCCCCCTGCAATGTCACAGCAAAGGCAATCGGCAGACTGTATAAAGAGAAAAAGCTGGAATGCTTTTACGGTATCAACCTTCCGATTTTTCTGGAAGCTGTGACCTCCCGTAAATTCATGAATTTTGATGAGCTGAAGGAGCACATGGATGAGGTGTTCAAAGAAACATACGGGATGCTGAGCGGGAAAATAAGCTATTCGGCATGCAAGGAATAGAAAGAAGGATATAAGGATGAATGGAATAGAAAAAAAAGGAATCGGGGAACGATATTTATGGAAGGGAGCTATGGTCAAAGAGCAGGATATCCACATTTCTCTGCAGGACCGCGGCTATGTCTTCGGAGACGGTCTGTATGAGGTCGTCCGTGTATACAATGGGAAGCTGTTTGGTCTAAAGCGGCATCTCGACCGTCTGTTTCAGGGGGCGGATGTCATTGATTTCAATCTGCAGTATACAAGGGAGGAATTCGAAGGCTTCTTTCAGCAGCTGGTTGAGGAGAATGATCTGCACAGCGGTTATGTGTATATGCAGCTGACAAGAGGGGATGACGGCATCCGAAACCATCTGTATCCCGGGCGTGAGGATCAAAGGCCGGTGCTGTCCGGCTTTGCGGTACATGCTCCCCGCAATGTGGAGAAAATCCAGGCGGGAACAACTGCGATCAGTGTGGAGGATATCCGCTGGAAATACTGTCATGTAAAAACACTGAATCTGATTCCAAACTGCATGGCGCGCTCTGAGGCAAAGAGAAAAGGGGCAGGGAAGGCGATTCTGGTAAAGGACGGTATTGTCACGGAAGAAAAATCCGGCTCAATCCTGATTGTTCAGAACGGCTGTATACTGACACATGTTGAAAATGAGGATATTCTGCCCAGTACGACGAAGAAAATACTGGAGGCACTGTGTGAGAAGGAACAGATACCATTTCGTGAAGGCAATTTTACACTGGATGAGCTGTATGCCGCAGATGAGGTCATTGTCGCTGATACGAATACGGAATGCAGTGCAGTTTTAAAGGTGGACGGGCATACGATTAGGGATGGAAAGCCGGGACCGATTTTGAAGCAGCTGCAAAAAGCATATGAAGCCGCCATCATTGCGGAGTGCGGCAAAGCCGAATAGGTATGGAAGAAAACATCAGCTGCCGAACCTATGCTGAAATCCATACAGAGCGAATTCGGGAAAACGTGATGCAGCTGAAGCGGCATCTCACAGCAGGAACGAGGTTTATGGCAGTCGTAAAAGGGAATGCGTACGGTCATGGAATCGAGCCGTGTGTACAGGCGATGGACGATTTATGCGACTGGTATGGGACAGCCACCATGCAGGAGGCGTTGCGTGTGCGAAGCGTATCAGGAGAAAAGCCGATTCTTGTTTTTGGCTATGTATCGGATGAGGAAATACATCTGGCTGCGGAAAACAACATCACACTTAGTGCCTTTTCCGCAACGTTTCTTTCCCATATTTCCGAGTGCTGTGCAGGCATGAACCTGAAGGCTGCCGTGCATTTGAAGCTGGATACCGGCTTTCACCGCATGGGAATCGACTGCTGTAGTTCTATAGCAGACTGCGTGGAGCAGCTGCTTCCTCTGTTTTCACTGCCGAATATAGAAATAACAGGGATGTATACCCATCTGGTATACGGTGCCGGCAGCAATCAAAGGGAGCTGGCGTTTACCGAATTGCAGTTTCAGCGCTTTCAAAGCTGCATCCGGGCGTTGCAGGAACGAAAAATCGATACGGGCATCTGTCATATATGCAACAGTAAGGCAGCGATACATGCACCAGATATGCATATGGACATGGTGCGTGTCGGTGCCTATATCTTTGGTCTTGCCTCAGCCTCGGAGCAGCGCTTGATACCATTGCGGGAGGTGCTTGTCTGGAAAGCGAGAATCGTCCTGCTGCGGGATATTGCAGCGGGAGAAGGGGTGGGCTATGGTCATGCATTTATCGCAAAACAGCCTGTCAGAATCGCAGTGCTGGCGGCAGGCTTTGCGGATGGCTACCGACGCTGTATCGCACAGTCCCCGCAGAGCTATGTTTCCATACATGGCAGGCCGGCACCTTTGATTGGAAAGGTATGCATGGATATGTTTATGGTGGATGTGACCGATATAGAAGCAGTGCAGGTCGGGGAATATGCGCTTTTGAGTGGTGATGATGGAACCGGGGCAGTCAGCAGCTATCTGCTTGGCCAAATCATACAGGGGACGGCAGGAGAAATCGCGGTGGGAATGAGTGATCGCGTACAGCGCTATATCGTATGAAGACAGCACAGGACTGGCTGTACTGTATCAGCGGAGCTTTGCTGTTTTCCTTCTCGATGAATGTGTTTCTGGTTCCGCTGCATATCTACAGTGCCGGGTTTTTAGGAATCGCCCAGCTGCTCAGGGACCTGCTGCTCCATATCCTGCCCTATCGACTTTCCTTTGATATCGCCGGGATTATAAATCTGATCCTGAATATCTTCATGATCATTCTCGCTGCCAGGGTGCTGGCGAAAACATTTGCCGTGCATACGGCAATCGTCATACTGTTTGAATCTTTGTTTTTGTCTTTGATTCCGGTGCCCAAAGCGTCTCTGGTTGAGGATGTCTTTATCTCTGTCCTGCTTGGCTCCTTTCTATGTGCATATGGTACACGGCTGTTCTTCAAGGGGCGCGGGAGCGGCGGAGGTATTGACATCATCGGACTGTATCTGACAAAAACAGGAAAAGGAAGTGTCGGCAGTATCTATCTGCTGGTCAATACGGTGATTTATCTACTCTGTTTTCTCATTTACGACAGTCAGGTAGCCTTATATTCCATCGTACACAGCTGTATCCTGTCCTTCGTGCTGGATCGCATTCACGAGGATAATGCAGAATCGGCTGCTTTGATTATCACGGAAAATCATGAACTGAAGCAGCAGCTGATCCTGGATGTGGGGCGTGGTGTTACTGTCTGGGATGGAACAGGCGGCTACAGCGGACGCAGGAAGGAGGTCATGATGGTGGCAATTACGAGAGGACAATACGGTCATTTAAAAAAACAGGGTGCAGGGCTGTGATGAACAGGCCTTTGTGATCTTCTTCGATCATGTGCGTATCAGCGGTTATTTCCCAAAGCTGATCAATGAAAAGAGAAAGAACAGGTGAAGCAGGATGCAAACAGAAAAACAGCAGGTATATCACTGCCGGGGAATCGTAAAACAACTTAACGCCTATATCAAAGCGGATAAGCTTTTGATTCTTTGTGAATCCGATGTACCGGCGGAAATAAAAAAGGACATCACAGCGCAATTTCCTGAAGCTGCATGCTATACTGTTCCCGGTACAGCACATATCAAGACCTTTGATAATCTGGAGGCAATCGTCCGATTCCTGTATCAAAGCGGATGTCAAAAGGAAAGCAGCCTGCTGATTATAGGGAATCAGCAACTAAAAGAGCTGGGAGGCTTTATAGCATCCGCTTACTGCTGCGGTATAGCCTATCTGTATGTACCCCTCACAGGAAACGCCGCACTGCATGCTGCATCCCATTTCTGCGGTGTGGATTTAATGGGGATTCCGGATGTATTGCAAAGCTGCCATGAACCGCGTATGGTATTTCTGGATGAAGATATTTTTGAGTCTGAGCACAATGCTGCTTAAGGCTGCCTTGCGACTGCTTGTCGGAGGCTTTTTTTTGTAAATCTTAAGATAAAAACACAAAGTTATGTTTACGCTGAGATTTGCGGAAAGAAATTGTAAAAACCTTATAAATAAGGACTTTCTGGGCGTTTTATAAGCTGGAATCTATGATAGAATAACGGTAGACAATACAGCAGTGCAAGCAGGAGTGGATACGATATGAAGCAAAAACTGTCATGGATTCTGGAAGGCTTTTTTCTAATACTTTTACTGTTGGTAACGATTCTGATTTATGTTCCAAAACAGAGCGAGCATCTTCTGCATATCCGGATGATACAGGTTACCGGTAAAAACAAGGAAAAAGCGATCGAACAGGATTCTCTCATCTTTGTAAAGACCTTCAAAGATAACGAGGAACCAAAAAATAACACGCTGATCAGCTTTCGGGCAGAGCGGTTTGGGGAATTGGTTATCTTAACGCATATGTTTGTGAAAAGTGAAGTTCGAAATCAGGAAACCTTTTACATTACGCAGGCCCCTGACAGCAGCTATTATGATACCTATGAAACCAGACATGAGGATCTGGTAGGCTCCTATCTCTTTCATATGAAGTATATGGGCAGGGTGTATGAATTTCTGCAAAGCAGCTATGGAAAAATCACGTATGCCGTGGTGCTGGGCGTTTGTATACTGAGCACCATGCTGCTGTTGATAAAGGGTGTGCTGCGGGAGCGAAAAGGAAAAGCGGGTATAGAGGTATCTGCGAAAAAGAATGCTTTGGATCCTGATCAACGCTTCGTGGATGAAAAGAAAGAGGATACGCGCGGGCAGGAAGTGAAGCCAGATGCAGAGAAGCCGCTGCTAAAGACTCCAAAGGAAGATATTTCAAGACAGGCAAAGGGAACAGAAGATAAGACTGCGAAAGCCAAACAGCAGGCAGCTACCGACAGTATTTTACAAGAAGCAGGCACGGCTTCAAAACAGCAGATTCCGAAACAGACCGGAAAGCAGCGCTTACGCAAGCGCCATGCACTGAAAACAGCACCGGTGGAACAAAGGAAAGCGGCTGATGATGAGGAGCTGCTGCCGATTGTGTACAAGCAGAAGCATCAGAAGCCGGCAGGCCCAACGAAAATCCAGCAGGAAATCCAGGAGCACCCGGATGCACAGGGGAAGCATGTACAGAAATCAGAGATTACGCAGGAGTCTCTGGTTCAGCATACATCCTCTGGAAAATCAAAGCCAGAACAAACGATTGATCTGCGAGAGGGGGGAGCTACATTTACACAGGCTGAGCTACAGGATATACTGATTGCAATCAATACAAACGAAGAGGAATCGGATCAGGATACCGCTACGGCAAGTCCTGCGTAAGCTGTCAAAGAAAAAAAAGAGCAGTACCAACTAAATGAGCATCCGGTAATCGATACACCGCATCATGTCGTTCCACAGGTTGTACGGTATCCGAAGGATACGCAAAAGGATATAGAGGGACTGTATAACTCCGGTGCGACAAAATTCGAAAAGAAAATACCAAATGCCAATCAACTGCATATTCAGGCAATCGGTATTCTGGAACCGATAGTAACCAGTATACAGGAAACACTGCAAGAAGGACAATGTCCTGTGGTAGAAGAAAATCCGGAGGAAACAGAAGATCCATTCAGCGATCCAGACGAAGTAATGATGGAAAATGATGAAATTGCAGAGAAGGAACCTCATGAAGAACAGGTAACAGCAAATGATGTTTACACTGCGGATGCCGGTGTAGATAAGGAACTGCTGGAGGAAGTCCGAAAAGAGGTGCAGGAGCTGCTGCACGGTGTGAAAGCACCACAGCGGGTAGAAGCAGAACAACAGGAATATCCGGACTTCAACAGAAAATATGATATCAACAAGAGCAGGCAGACGGATGAGCAGGAGGAAATGCCTGAACCTGAGGAAATAGAAAAACCAAAGGTGGAAGAAGCACCAATTGTGGAAACGCAGGAAGAACAGGGAATCCTTTTAAAAGATATGGAATTTGATTGCAGCAGCAGATTTGCTGTATTAACCGGCAGAGTAATCAATAAAACACCTGTTCCTGTACGGTATATTAAAGCGGAAATTGAATTGTATGATGATTTCCGTAATGTGATAAAGACAATGAAATGGTATCTTTGCGGCAGAGATTTTTTACAGCCGGAAGAAACAAGAGAATTTTCCTATACAGCTTATGAAGTATATGGTGTTTATGATTACAAAATCCGGATATTGAACTGGAAGCAGAAATGATTTCATTGTGCAAACTGTGTGAATTCTTTCCTGTAAGGAGTATAATAGGCAGGTAAGGATGTGATATATATGGATAAAAAACAGTTCCATGAACGTATTCAGTATTTTGTAAAGCAGAGAGTACGCGATGAAGGTACGATAAATTCCATGATGGATATGGAGCTGGTAACCGCGGATTTTCATACAAAAAGTGTGGTTCTGGCTTTTCCGGTGAAAGACTGGCAAATGAATCCGGCGGAAAATCTGCATGGAGGCATCATTGCGACAGCACTGGATATTACGATGGGATGTATATCGTATGTGAGCGGGAATGCAGTGTTTACACCAACGATACAAATGGCTGTTAACTATGTTGGCGGTGTGAGCAGTGGCGATACGCTGCTGGTGGAAGGAATTTGTGATCATGCAGGAAGCAGAATGTCACAGACCAGAGCTATTGCACGCTCAAAGAAAAGCGGCAAGGTGGTCGCAACAGCGAATGGTTCCTATATTATGAATACAAAACAATAATTTTACAGAAAAAGGCAGAATCTGCATACGTAGAAATCTGTCTTTTATGTTATCATAATAATGAGCATAAATGTCCACAATTAGGGAGAATGAGAGATGAAAAACCAACAATTACGCTACTTCGTTGAAGTGGTCGACAGTGGAAGCATCAACAAGGCTTCGGAGAAGCTGTTTGTCAGCCAGCCAAGTCTGAGCAGAAGTATACAGTCATTAGAGTAAGAAATGGGGAAAGAGCTGATTATCCGCAGCAATAACGGAGTTACGCTGACACCGACCGGTAGACTGATGTACTATTATGCACAGTCAATCCTCTCGCAGTTTCAGGTGCTGGAGCGTTTAAAGGATGTCAGTGAGGTAAAGCTGTATAGCAAGCTGACGGTATCCGTGGATTCTGTATTCCTACGGGATGATTTGATTTTACAATTTTACAAGCATATGAAATCAGCAACTACAGAGATTCATATGGTAGAAACAACGGCGGAGCAGGTGTTGGCCAATGTCAGTGAAATGAAGTCGGAAATCGGAATCACGATTCTAAATGATTATCAATTGAGTATTTATCGTAAGATGGCGGATGCCAAGGAAATTGAATTGAATATTCTTGGAAAAGGACCGCTGTACGTTCATATCAACGAGAAGAATCTGGATGAGCTGGTGGAGGAGAAGGAGGCAAGGGATTTTCTGGATTTCACACTGATTCATCTGCCATATGATTTTTTCTCGAATCTGAATATGTCGTTGACAATGGATGGTGTGCAGCTGAGCAGCTTTAAGAAAACGATCACAATGAGCAACTACTATGCGATTATCAACATGCTGAATCATACGGATGCCTTTATGCTGGGGAATAAATGGCAGATTGAGGAATTAAAGCATTCACATATCCACAGCATGCGCATCAGAAACTGTGATATTCAAAAGTATTTTGTTATCATCCGAAGAAAGCGCGAAGTGCTGAGCGAAGCAGGAAAGGTGTTTCTTAATATTATTCATGAAACCTATGCAGATATGTAGCTATACCTAAAATGCATAACCGGCTTGCGGGTTATTGGTATTATACAAAGTTTCCCAAAAGGATTACAATAATAGTGTAAAAGGTAACAAAAAATATTACCTATTCTTAAAACCATTGAAAAGGAGAACAATTATATGAAAAAGAGTACACTATTATCGTTATTAACAGCAGGTGCTGTTATCGCTACATCCGCAGGAACATTCGCTGCATGGGATCAGACAAAAGGTACTGCAACATCAGAGGTGTTGAATTTCCGTGCAGGAGTTACGACAACAGTTACTGCAGCGAATTTTACTGAAACAAATGCAGTAATAGGAGAAGATCCAAAGTTCACATCAACACCTACAATAGAAGTAAAGAACATACCAGATAGTGTTGATCCAACTGCTTATAATATCAAGGTTTCGGCATATGCTTTTGATACAGTTGCACATGCTAATGATGCAGCTAAAGTTTCAGATCCGTCTACTTCTACGGGATACTTATCATCGGTTACTACCACAGTTACAGATTCGGAGAAAAAGCTTTCTGAGGCCACCAATGGCAAGATAACACCGACAATTACTGCAACTACTACAAATGATACTGAAAATACAGCTGGTACTGCAACAACTGCTTACATCTTAGTTGTTGCGGAATTAACTCCTGATAACAGCGCAGCTTAGAATATTAGAATCAGCCGTCATTCGACGGCTTTTTTAAAAAAAATCTTTTCACCCCTCCAAAAAATCTTATAAAATATAGAAGATGAGGAAAGTAGGATCGCATATGAGAAACGTAATCAAGCGCATTGCAAATATTGTGTTTGTGGTTGTTGTGTTATTACTGGCAGCCTATACTTTTCTTATGGCAAAATATCCGGAGGAAACAGCACAGATTACAGGCTATCGCCTATATGCTGTACTAACGGACAGTATGGAGCCCCGTATTCCCACCTTCTCGCTTGTGTGTACGAAGGTAACTTGATCCTGAAGAAACCACTGCATTTGAAAAAAGGTGATATCATTACCTTTAAAGCAGACCGCTTTGGTGACGATATTCTATTAACACATCATTTAATAAAACAGAAAAAAGATTTCCAGGGAAATACCATATACCGCACCAATGCAGAGGGTAAGGATAACCTGGACATGTATAAGACACTGCGCAAGGATATTGTTGGAACCTATGTGTTTCATATCCCCTTTATCGGTAAAATCTTTCTCTTTCTGAAAAGCAAATTCGGTATTTTGTTATATGCAGAGCTTGCCGTAATCTGGCTGTTCAATAAGACCATACGCACAAGATGGGCAGAGAAAGAGCAGGTACTGAAAAAAACAGAAAACACTCTATGTGGATGCAGTGGAATTTGAGGAGTTGGAGGGACATTGCGTTTTGAATGGGGAGCTGCATAATGATACCAAATTTGCAGTGCGTTTTGTAAAAGCGGAAATTCAGCTGTATGATGAACAAAGGAACCTGATAAAAACTGATAAATGGTTCTTAACCGGAAAGGACAGCATTCCTGCAGGAACTCATCAGCAATTCAACTATACTATTTATGATGTAAAGGATGCTAGATACTACAAAATTCATATCCTGAGCTATAAAAAATAAGAAACCGGTCATACTCTAAATGACTGGTTTTTTTTGGGAGGATATGGCTATGAAAAGAGATATGGTATATATAAGAATCGCGACTGCGCTGTCTGTGCTGTTGATTACGTTTTCAATGTTTCGCTTATGGGAGAACAGTATCGCGCTGAAAGAGGGGATACGGGTCACAACCGATGCCTTGCATATGGAAATGAAGCAGAAGCTAAACAGCATTCTGACCTACAAGGGCACAACCTGTGTTCATGTGGAGGGTGATACTGCCAATCTTGAAAATACATATCTGGATATGAAGGTAACGGCATATGATACACAAACCAAACAGGATGTCAGTGACACACTGGATACGAAAATATACGACACCGGCATGCAGCTGAAGGGGGCACATCCCATCGTTATCATCATGCAGGGAGATGCTGACAGGCTGAATGACAGGGAAATCATGATCCAGCTCACTGCACAGCTGGAACAGGCAAACTTTTAATGCGTACCATACGATAACAGAGAAACAAACCATAATTTTTCAGGTGAAATCTATATTCAATTTCCTTCTTTTGGAGTACAATGGTTACTAGTGATGATTGAAGGAGGAACTTATGACGGTAATAGAGAAACTGAAACAATTAAGAACATTGATGAATGAAAGAAATATGGACGTATACATGATTCCAACATCCGATTTTCATGAAACGGAATATGTCGGAGAGCATTTTAAGGCGAGAAGCTTTATGTCCGGCTTTACCGGTTCGGCAGGAACACTGATCGTATGCAGGGACTGTGCTGCCCTATGGACAGATGGAAGGTATTTCATTCAGGCGGCAAATCAGCTGAAGGACAGCACGATTGATTTGATGAAGCAGGGAGAGGAAGGCGTGCCTGAGATTCCTGCATATATCCGTGAGCATATGAGGGAAAACGGTGTGTTTGGCTTTGACGGACGTGTCATGAACACCAGACTTGTACATGACATTATGGAGGAGCTGAAGGACAAGGATGTTACTATTTCCGCACAGGAAGACCTTGTCGGTATGATCTGGAAGGACCGTCCGCCGCTGCCTACGAAAAAAAGGCTTCTTTCTGGAAGAGGCATACAGTGGAAAAAGCACAAAGGATAAGCTGGCGGATATCCGTACAGTAATGCAGGAACAAAACGCAACACATCACATCGTAACCTCTCTGGATGATATCGCATGGATGATGAATATGCGCGGCTGGGATATCAGCTGTTTCCCTGTCATGCTGTGTTATCTGGTAATCACCCACAATGAAAATCATATCTTTATTGATGAGAATAAGCTGGATGAGCAGATGCTTGCGAACTTCAGGGAAAATGCTGTAGCGGTACATGCATATGATGATATTTATGCGTTTGTGAAAACCATTCCGGCAGATGCGTGCGTTATGCTGAATACAGGTGTTGTAAACTATGCAATCACACAGAATCTGAAGAAGGAGATTCGCATCATAGACTGTCCGAATCCTTCTCAGCTGATGAAGGCAAGAAAAAATGAAATCGAGCTGGAGAATAATCGCAAGGCGCATATCAAGGATGCTGTTGCCATGACGAAATTCATGTACTGGCTAAAGAATAACATCGGCAAGGAAACAATTACGGAAATCAGTGCCAGTGATTATCTGGAAAGTCTGCGTCGAAAACAGGAACACAATCTGGGGTTGAGCTTTTCTACAATTTCCGCATACAAGGAGCATGCCGCAATGATGCATTACAGTGCCAGTGAGGAAACCAATGTCGAGCTGAAGCCGGAGGGGATGCTGCTGGTTGACAGTGGAGGACAGTATCTGGAGGGCACAACAGATATCACCAGAACCTTTGTCCTCGGACCGATCTCCGATGAAATCCGTACACACTATACATGTGCACTGCGTGGCATGATTCAGCTGAGCAGGGCAAAATTTCTTGAAGGCTGCCGCGGTATGAATCTGGATATTCTCGCAAGAGGTCCGTTATGGGAAATGGGAATTGATTATAAATGCGGAACAGGGCACGGTGTTGGTCATCTGATGAATGTACACGAGGGGCCAAACGGCTTCCGCTGGAAAGTGGTACCGGAAAGAAATGACAGCTGTGTTCTGGAGGAGGGGATGACCCAGTCCAATGAGCCCGGTGTTTATGTGGAAGGCTCCCATGGTATCCGGCATGAAAATGAGCTGGTGGTACGCAGAGGTGAGAAAAACGAATATGGACAGTTCATGTATTTTGAAACGATCACATTCGTACCATTTGATCTGGACGGGCTAGATGTTGATCTGATGACGCGCTATGATATTGCGTGGCTGAATGCATATCACAAAGAGGTGTATGACAAGGTTTCTCCTTATCTGAATGAAGCGGAAAAGGAATGGCTGAAATACGCAACCAGAGAAATTTAATAAACAGGACAGGGCGGTCGCTCTGTCTTTTTGATGTCAGGAAGCTTTTTGGATGTGGTAGCGGAACAGGAGCACTGATATCGTATTGCTGGCGCTATTATAGAATGGAACAATCATCCTTCCTGTGTTTTGTTATTGCAATATGCCCGCTTACAGGTATAATGTTACATATGGTGATATTATGAAATCTATATTGGTGGAGCTTACCTGTCCCCGCTGCTTTTACAAAACACATAAAAAGAGTGAAACCTTGATCATGCCGGAGATGGAGCCGCAGTTTCGGAAGGAGCTGCTGGAGGGGGTATTCTTTAAAAAAGCCTGCCCAAGCTGTGGAAAAATCAATACCTTTCTCCATACGATGATATATGTTGATAAAAAGCATCGCTTTGTGTTGCTGGTTAAGCCAAAAAGTGATTTGACAGATAAGGACTTTTCTATTTTTCAGTCTGAAAAAAATTGTATCCGCCGCTACCTTTGCGATCCGTCGCAGGTCGCAGAGAAAATCAGAATGCTGGAGGATAAGCTGGATGATCGGGCGATGGAGCTTCTGAAATTAAAAATCATTCTGCGGGAGAAGAAAAAGGGAAGGCTGCCGAAGAATGTTGTCTATCAGGATCAGGAGACAGATACGATCTGGTTTCATGTACAGCATGATGAAGAAGAGGATGTGATTGGAATATGGAAGACATCCTATGATGCAATCTGTTCGAAATTGCCGCCGCAAAAGAATCAGTTTGAGGAAATTGACAGTTACTGGGCAGTAGATTATCTGAAACAGTCGAACGAAAGTCATTGAGTAATATAGGGAACTGGCATATAATAAGGGAAATGATGAGGGACTCTATATGAATCATATTTCAGATACAACAGATATCGGCATTACCTTCCAGATGACACTGGATGCCTTTCTGGATGAAACACATCCGGTAAAGGATACAAATCAGAATACGTATCGCGACGCACTGAAAAAGCTGGAGGAAGCCAATCACTGCCGCAGCTCGCAAAAGAAACAGACGATTGCAAGAGAAGCGCTGGGGATTTGCACAGACTGTATCGAGGCTTACCTAGTGCTGGGAATCAATGAACAGAATATGTACAGAAAGCTCGGTATGCTGAAAGAGGGCATGGAGCTGGCAACTATGAATCTGGGAAAGGATTTTTTTCTGCGGGATGCATCTGATTTTTTTGAATTTGATGAAGCAAAGCCGTTGTTTCATATCAAGTTCGCTTATGCGGCATCTTTGTACGAGGCCGGATATATGAGGAAGGCGCAAAGACAGTTTCAGGAGATTTTAAATCTGAATCCCGAGGATCTGTTTCAGGTGCGGCACTATCTCATGAGCATTGCGTTGTATTTTGAGGAGCTGGAGTCCTGCAGAGAGCTGCTTGATAAATATCGAAGGAATGATGCGTTTTGCTGTTTTATTCGATTTCTTTATCTTATGAAGGAGGAGGATTTTGAACAGGCAAAGCAGATGATTTCGCTACTGAAGGAAAAGAACAGCTTTCTATATGATATATTGACATACAGAAGCATGAATGCAGTTGTAACACAGGGGCTTCCCCTGGAAGGCAGTCTGGAGGAAGCCGGTTATATATACCGTATCATTTCCAAGGTTGTACAGCCGATGGAGTATTTGCATATCTTTCTGGTAAAAATGAAGCGAATGGTTAAAACAAGACTGCGAACGTATATTGGCATCCAGGTGGGTGCTTTTTTTACAGAGAGGCAGAAAACTAGCTTTTCACTTCTTTTATGACGTAGAGATTTTATAGAATTTTCTGTATTTCCGACAGGATTTATGCTACACTGTAAATACAAAAAAAGGAGAGGTCGGTCTATGAGAAACTATATAAATAATACATTGCATTCACATGGTATTCATCCGCAAAAGCCCCGGCCTTTCGGTAGCTCAACCGCTTGCTAGAAGCGTTTTTTCTTATGCTTTCATTCCTTCTTTACAATTATTAAGTAGCTTACAGCAGCTGAACACCGCTTGTCGGCGGTAATGACTGCCTTGTTTTTGTTGCATCCGTTCCTGCGTATGATACGAAACAGCAGATACTTCTATTTGCTAATAAAAACAACAGCAGAACAAGAGCACCACCAGATCATATCCTTGAAGTACAGATAGCAATAGGAGAAAGAAAGGATATGATTATGACAACAAAAATGAAAACAGAAGCAGCATCTATGATTAGCTGCTATGATCATAAAAAGAAATATGACATGTACTGTAAAAAGCTATTATCAAACAAGCAGATTCTCGCCTATGTGATGAAGGGCTGTGTTCCGGAATACGCAGATACTCCATTGGAGGACATACCGTCCTATATCGAAATGTCTTCCATAAACACAGCAGACTGTGAATATATCGATGATCATCAGGTTGAGGTCACGGATGAAGCTATACCGGGGGCACAGATCAAATACGATATTCAGTTCGAGGCGACAATCCCCATGAAGCAGAAGGAAGCCGATAAGAGCACACCTGCGGATAAGAAAGTTCGCATGATCATCAATCTGGAAAGCCAGGCAAAGGATGATCCAGGTTATCCTCTGATCAAGCGTGCTTTGTATTATTGCAGTAGATTGATGGCAAAGCAGAAGCATCCAAAGAACGGATTTCAGCATTCGGATTATGACAGGATCAAAAAGGTCTGTTCCATCTGGATCTGTATCGGACATAACAATCAAAAGAATGATGTCATTAACACCTATAGGATACAGGAAACATGTGAAACAAAGATATGGCATGCCGCAAAGGAGGACTATGACTTGCTCACAGCAGTCATGGTGTATCCGAAGAAGGAAGGCATACGAAAAGCGCAGGATATTCCGAATGCGGTAGAGCAGCAGGATGAGAACAAGCAGAGACTGCTGGAGCTGTTAAAGATTTTGTTTATAAAAATCTCGTTATAGAGGATAAAAGGAACAATTACAGAAGACGTATGGTATACTAATGGAGAAGGAGATAGATCAGGAGGTTATGGATATGTGCAACTTTAGCGATTTCATTGAACAAAGAGGGATTGAAAAGGGTTTGGAGCAAGGACTGAAAAAAGGCTTATTACAGGGAAAAGCGGAAGGCAAAGTGGAAGCAACGCTACTCCATGTAAAAAAACTGATGCAAAGTATCAACGTCAGTGCGGTCGATGCTATGAATATGCTGGATGTTGAAGATGATATTCGACCTGCGATTTTGCAATCTCTACAACTATCCTAAAAAGCTATACCCACAATATTTTAAAGGGCTGTTTCATCACAGCTCTTTTTCTGCATACATTACAGAAGCGATAAGAGGCATTAGCTAACCTTTAATGATCATCGATTTACTATCTTTTTGACGATAATCTGTGAAAAGCTATAGTAAAGAAGTAAGAATGTGACATTTATGTGATTTTAACTTCCAAATATTGGAAATTACCTCTATAATATATGAGTAGCATTACTAGAGAGTGAAGTTAAAGGCAGGGATATATATGAATGTTAGTAGAGATAGATTATCAGTTATCGGTAAACTGATTGGCATTTACAGAGAAGAACGGCGGATGAATACACAAAATAGTTTTACTCTGAAGAAATTTTGTGATGGTATTTGCAGTATAAATACATTAAAGAGTATAGAGGCTGGCGGACTGAGCAGATCCGAGGATGTTTATATTGAATTGTTGGATAAGCTGGATTTGAAATTTGGTGAGTTTCCTGTTATAGATGAGGCTTTGAGAAAAGTGATATCAAATTTATATGATGCAATAGAGTATTATGATAGTGAATTAATTGATGTTTTAACCATCAAAATAATTAATATTCTTAACAAGGTTACTGATTTTGTATTTTATTCTGAAATAGCAGTTTTAATTGAATCAGTAAGGAATTATTATGTAAATGATGAATATATTGATTATAAGACAGCTAATCGTTTGATAATGATGCTGCCTGTATTAGGACATTTATTTTCAGATTTAATTAAAGTGCTTGTTTTCAGTAAAATGAAAAACGAATCTGTGTGTGATAAAGTCACATATAAAAAGCTTGTTGATGATTTAGAACTGCAAAAATGT
>ENA-OQCB01000032-OQCB01000032.1-human-gut-metagenome-genome-assembly--contig:-NODE-32-length-59569-cov-3.729333_pt1 | contig 59569 bp, 47 predicted proteins | sample MGYA00242493_ERZ504568 | MGnify/ENA primary metagenome ERZ504568 (study PRJEB26092, sample SAMD00036229) | human gut metagenome | host: Homo sapiens | study: EMG produced TPA metagenomics assembly of...
ATACTACTTCCATTGCTCCGATACCTGACGAAAACGGTAAAGTGCGTTGTAACGACGGTAAATGCGATCCTGCCGGACATTTGTGGGTAGGGACGATGGGATTTGGTGCACCTAAAGGTGCCGGGACCTTGTACACTGTTTCGCCTGCCGGAACTGTCACCACGAAATTGAAAAAGGTCACGATTTCAAACGGGATTGTCTGGTCGTCCAATAAGAAGTTTATGTATTATAACGACACGCCGACCGGTAAGATAGCCCGCTACCGCTACGATGCTGACAACGGAGATATCTTGTTCGACGGTATAGCCGTTACCTTGCCCGACGGGACGGGAGCACCCGATGGTATGGCGATTGATAGCGACGATCACCTTTGGGTAGCCCAATGGGGAGGATATGGTGTTTATTGCTACAATCCCTACACGGGAGAATTGCTGGCGAAAGTAGAGGTTCCGGCACCTAATGTCGCTTCTTGCGCTTTCGGAGGCAATAAAATGGATACGCTTTACATAACAACGGCTCGTGCAGGCTTGTCCGAGGAACAACTCTGGGAATACCCCTTAAGTGGCAGTGTATTTTGTTGCAAACCGGGTATTAAAGGTGTAAGGGCCAACTGTTTCGGGGAATAAATCTCCCGAAGATTATTTATCACAAATGTAAACAGCTTCTCAAAATTTATTGTTTACTTTGTAAAACATTGAAAAAGATATATGACTAAGAGTAAATCTGAAAAGAAAAGTAATAAACCGGGGAAGAAGAAAAGCAATTCCAAAGGCGAAAACAAACGGATGAAAAAAGAGGCTATGATCAATGCCATCATCAACGTTTTCAAGTCTTCTCCCAAAGAACCTTTTAACTATCGACAAATCAGCAGTATGATAGGAGTAACCAATCAGGTGCAGAAGTTGCAGGTGGTGGATATCCTGTATGCTCTTTCTTCCGACAACTTCATTTCCGAAATAGACCGGGGACGTTACCGTTATAATAATTGGGGAACGACTGCTATCGGAACCTTTATGCGCCGTCAGAATGGCAAAAACTCTTTTATTCCCGAAGATGGAGGGACGCCGATTTTTGTGGCAGAGCGAAACTCCGCACATGCGCTTAACGGTGATAAGGTAAAAATACAGCTTCATGCCAAGAGAAAAGGGGCTGACCCGGAAGGCGAGGTTATCGAGATACTGGAAAGTGAGCGACGATTGATTACCGGTAAACTACAGGTGACCAAAGGATTTGCGTTCCTGATAACGGAAAGACAAAAACGCTCGCAAACGATATCTTTATCCCAAAAGACAGTTGAAAGGTGGCAAGACTGGCGACAAAAGCGATCGTCCGTATTACCGAATGGCCGGAGGAAGCCAAGAACCCGCTAGGTGAGGTGGTAGATATTTTGGGTACCGCCGGTGAAAACAATGCGGAGATGAACGCTATTCTGGCAGAGTTCAACCTTCCGTATAAATATCCGGTCAATGTAGAGAAGGCTGCGGAAAAGATATCGGAAGCAATTCCCGAAGAGGAAATTGCCAAGCGTGAGGATTTCCGTGGTATCACGACTTTTACGATTGACCCGAAAGATGCTAAGGACTTCGATGATGCCCTTTCCGCCCGTAAGTTGGATAATGGCAATTGGGAAGTAGGCGTTCATATCGCCGATGTGACCTACTATGTCAAACCCGAAAGTCTGATAGACCGGGAAGCTTTCAGTCGTGCGACATCTGTTTATCTCGTGGACCGCACTATCCCGATGTTACCGGAACGTCTGTGCAATCAGATCTGTTCGCTCCGTCCGGATGAAGAAAAACTTTGTTTTTCCGCAGTTTTCGAGTTGAATAAGGATGCCGAAGTCCAACAATCCCATATCACCCGTACCATTATCAAGAGCGACCGTCGCTTCACTTATGAAGAAGCTCAGGTTGTCATCGAGACAGGAGAAGGCGATTATAAAGAAGAAATCCTGATGCTTAACAGCATGGCGCAAAAATTGCGTGACCGTCGCTTTAAGGACGGGGCAATCGCTTTCGACCGTTACGAAGTCAAATTCGACATAGACGAGAACGGTAAACCGTTAGGAACCTACATCAAAGAATCGAAGGAAGCTAATAAACTGATTGAAGAATTCATGCTGCTGGCCAACCGTACGGTAGCCGAGTTTGTCGGAAAGAGCAAGAATAGGACAAAGAAAACGTTTGTCTATCGTATTCATGAACAGCCGGATCCTGAAAAATTGAGGGACTTCTCCGCATTCATCAGCCGCTTCGGTTACAAGATGCGTACGGAAGGGACGAAAACGGATATATCCAAAGGTATCAACAAGTTGTTGGATAACGTACAGGGTAAACCAGAAGAAAATCTGGTGGAGACGCTGGCTATCCGTTCCATGCAGAAAGCTCATTATACGACGGATAATATCGGTCATTATGGGTTAGCAATGGACTATTATACACACTTCACTTCTCCTATCCGCCGTTATCCGGATATGATGGTACATCGTTTGCTGGAACGCTATCTGGCAGGTGGCCGTAGTGTGATAAAGAGCAAGTATGAGGAGTATTGCAAACATTGCTCTGAGATGGAAATAGTGGCTTCAAATGCCGAACGTTCTTCCATCAAGTACAAACAGGTCGAGTTTATGAAAGATAAACTGGGACAGGTATTCGATGGTGTCGTATCCGGTGTCACCGAATGGGGTTTGTACGTGGAGCTGAATGAAAACAAATGTGAGGGGCTTGTTCCGATCCGTGATCTCGATGATGACTTCTATGAGTTTGACGACAAGAACTATTGTCTGCTTGGTCGTAGAACGAAACGTACTTACCAATTAGGAGATGCCATCACGGTAAAAGTAGCACAAGCTAACCTGGAGAGGAAACAGCTGGACTTTGCACTGGTTTAAACAATTGACAATTAGTTCGGCCTTTGGTCGATTGTTCTATCTCTAAAATTGTCAATTGTCAATTCCAAAAGAGAAGTCCTGTCACTCCACAGGCAATCAATCCTAATCCCAAAAGAGCATAGAAAATACGGGCGCCTTTGCGCCCCAGCCACTTGACGAATGTCATGGCTCCACTGGTTTGGAAATACCAGTCGAGATTCAGGATTGCAGCGACAATCGAGAATATCCCTAATGCGATAAAGAGTGTCAGGATAAAATATTCGGTAGGTTCCATCTTATTTCACTTCTACGGTGCGGGAACCGTCCAGGTTTTCTGTAATGGCAACTTCCACAACGTCACCCGGCAATAATTCTTCGATCTTTTCCGGCCATTCGATAAAGCAGAGAGCACCGCTATAGAAATAGTCTTCCGTGCCTATATCTTCCGCTTCGCTTAGTTTGTTGATACGGTAGAAGTCAAAATGATAGATCAGTTCACCGGTTTCTCCGCTACGATATTCGTTGATAATGGCGAACGTCGGGCTGTTGATGACATCTTCCACGCCTAACTCTTCGCAGATAGCCTTGATGAAAGTGGTCTTCCCGGCTCCCATATCGCCCCGGAAAGCGAAAACGGTACGGTCGTCCATCCCGGCAATAAACTCTTTGGCAGCTTGGCGGATCGTATCTAAACTTTCGATTTTAATTGTATGCATAACTTTAATAATTGGCAATTGACAATTGACAATAGACAATTCAGTGAGAAAGAGAATTGGTAATTGACAGCCGACAATTGAAGTTTTCGATTGCAAAGTTAAAACAATTGTCAATTGTCAATTGTCAATTGACAATTATTTTGCGGTTGCCAATTATTTTACTGTCATAGTAATGAAAGGAATCAGCATTTCTTCCATCGAAATACCACCGTGTTGGAATGTATTCTTATAATAGGAAACGTAATAATTATAGTTGTTCGGATAAGCAAAGAAATCATTGTTCATCGCAAAGATGTATTTGCTGCTCAGGTTCGGGGAAGGTAACCCTGCCTTGTCGGGAAAACGGATGTCAAATACTTCTTTCGGATTATAATTCAAGTTTTTGCCAACCTTGTAGCGCAGGTTGGTATTTGTATTCTTATCGCCTATTACTTTCTGCGGGTTATCGACACGGATAGTACCGTGGTCGGTCGTAACGATCACTTTATATCCTTTTCCGGCAATACGCTTGAAAAGTTCCAGCGTACCCGAATGCTGGAACCAGGAACGTGTCAGGCTGCGATAGGCAGCTTCGCTCTGGGCCAGTTCGCGGATCATCTTGTTTTCGGTACGGGCATGGGAAAGCATATCGACAAAGTTCAGTACCACCACATTCAACTGGTTATGAAGCAGGGAAGGGACGATATTCAGCAGTTTGTCGTTATATTGCGAATCATGCACCTTGTGATAGGAGAAGGTATATTTCTTACGAAACCGCTCGATCTGCGTCCGGATAAGCGGTGCTTCGTTCAGGTTTTTCCCCTCCTCGCTATCCTCGTCCACCCAAAGTTCCGGAAACATCTTTTCGATCTGCAAAGGCATCAGCCCTGAGAAGATCGAGTTGCGGGCATACTGTGTGGCAGTCGGAAGGATACTGTAGTATAGGCTTTCGTCGAACGTATAGTATTCGGCAAGCAGATCCTTTACTTCGCGCCACTGATCGAGACGGAAGTTGTCGATCAGGATGAAAAAGACCTTATCTCCGTTGTCGAGCATCGGGAATACTTTCTTTTTGAATAAATCCGGGCTCATCAACGGGCGGATTCCGGGGTTCTGAATCCAGTCCACGTAATTCTTTTTGACAAATTTGCCGAATGCACTGTTCGCCTCCTGTTTCTGCATGCGTAGCAGGTCGGTCATCGGAACCTGACTGTTTTCCAGTTCTATTTCCCAATAGACAAGCTTCTTGTAAACCTCCATCCAGTCGTCGGTTGTCAGCGAGTCGTTGATCTGCATGCCGATACGCCCGAACTCCTGCTGATAGCCGACAGTTGTCGTCTCGGATATAATTACATTCTTATGAACATTCTTTTTGATAGACAAGAGCAACTGATTTGGATTGACCGGTTTGATCAGGTAATCGGCGATCTTGTTACCGATAGCCTGGTTCATGATGCTTTCTTCTTCGCTCTTGGTAACCATGACGACAGGGACATCGGGATTGATCGCCTTGATCTGTGCCAATGTTTCCAATCCGGTCAGCCCCGGCATATTCTCGTCCAGGAAAATAATGTCGAACGACTCTTCCTTACAGCATTCGATGGCGTCCTGCCCGCTGATTACCGGAATCACTTCATATCCCTTATCCTGCAGGAAAAGGATGTGGGGCTTTAACAAATCTATCTCATCGTCTGCCCAAAGCACTCTGTCTTTCTTTGCTGCCATAGTTTTATCTTTCTTTTTTGAAGATGAACAAACAGGTTCATCCCTACAAATGTATGATATTATAACGACATACCCCTTTATTTTGTATGTTCTTCTCTCATTTTTTAGTCTCTTTTGTATTACCTTTGTATAATATAAACGAGTTAACTGTACACGTATGAGACTATCCGTATTTGCCCTGATCTGTCTGTCTCTTACCGCATGTGGCATTTGGAAAAAAGGGTATGAAAGAATATCCTTCAGCCAGGAATGGGACTTTGTTTTGGGCGGAGGACAAACAGATGCTTTCATATCCGAAGGCGATACACTGTGTGAGGGCATGGATGGATATCGGAAACAATTCAAGTTGTCCGAAAAAGACAAAGGAAAAGTGATCTGTCTGGATTTTGAAAGAGCGACCCTGAATCGTAAGATCTGGCTGAACGGACATTGGTTATGTCCTCGTCCTGACGGGAAGGCCTCGTCTCGTTTTGTCCTAACACCGTTTCTGAATTATGGCAAGAAAGAAAATATATTATTTGTTCAAACAGACAGTTGCGCACAATTTAACTCTCACCGGGATTCGGATTCTGATATCGGCCGGAATGTATGGCTGGTGAAAGCCGGACAGGTTCATGTGGATAATTGGGGAACGAACATCACTATCCCGGTCATTAATGCGGACAAGAGTACGGTCGAAATTGAAACATCCTTGAAGAATGAAGCCTCTGACGTAATCGTGGAAGTTTCTACCCGGATACAGGATCGGGAAGGGAAAGTTCTCTATCAGATATCCTCTCCGGCAGAGATCGCAGCTGGAGGGAAGAAGGTCGTTATACATACGATAGAAATGTTTTATCCGGAACGATGGAGTGTCCGAAATCCTTATCTATACACTGCTATAGTAGAAGTGAAAGTTGATAATGAATTGATAGATAGCCATCAAACTACATTCAGCATGCATTCGCTCGATAGTATATGAATTTTTCTTGAATTTTTTCTCGAAAAAGTTTGCAGATTAAAAAAGATACCCTATATTTGCATCATAAATTTTTTCATAGTTAAGGTTTTGGTTAATAAGAAAGGATTGCTTGTGAGGGTGATCCTTTTTGCTTTTATAATGAGTCTATTCTAAATGAACCTGCAAAGTTATCGTGCTCATCTTTCGCTCGAAGTGACAGAAGGCTGTCCGGGTGAGCTAAGCCTGTTGAGCGATGAACGTTCGTTTTATAAGCATAATTTAAAGAATAATGGAACTTCCAAGAGATGGTAATCAGGGATATTTGTGTAAATTTGCCCGGAAATAAAAGAGTTTATGGAAGTAAAGATCATAAATAAGTCACACCATCCACTGCCGGGATACGCGACTCCGCTGTCGGCAGGAATGGATATCCGTGCAAATCTGACGGAACCGGTAGTTTTGAACCCCCTTGAACGGAAACTGATTCCGACCGGATTATATATCGCATTGCCGGAAGGCTATGAGGCACAGATGCGCCCCCGTAGCGGTCTGGCATTGAAGCATGGCATTACATTGCTGAACACTCCGGGTACTATCGATGCGGACTATCGCGGCGAGATCGGTATAATCCTGATAAATCTCTCATCCGAACCTTTTACCGTCAATGACGGAGAGCGGATTTGCCAGATGGTGATCACGACTCATAGCCAGGTCGCTTGGCAGCTGGTGGAAGCGCTGGACGACACCGAACGGGGTGCTGGCGGCTTCGGTCACACAGGAAAATAATTCTGAATTGACAATTAATAATTGATAATTGACAATTATGAGGAAAATGCTAAAGTTGCTGTTTTCGATATTGTTCCTATTCCCTTTGATGGGATGTCCGCTGTCGTTGAGGGCGCAGGGACAGGAGGCGGATCAGCGGAAATTCGATTACTTCTTCTACGAAGGGCTGAACTTGAAGACTGCCGGAAAATTCGATGCCGCTTATGATGCCTTTAACCATTGTCTGGCGATCGACTCGACTGCTTCGGCCGTCTTATACGAACTTTCTTCGTTTTATGCCCAGCTGAACCGTCCGGAAAAGTCGTTGGAGATGTTGAGACGTGCAGTGGCTTACAGTTCCGATAATTTTACCTATAGACTGGCGTTGGCGACCATGAGCCGCAACCTTGGTATGTTCGGCGAGGCGGCGGAAGAGTATGAGAAGCTTGTAAAAGATTATCCCGGAAAACCGGAGTTGAACTATTACCTGGCGGATGCGCTTACACAGGAAGGCGAAATCGGGAAGGCGATCGATGCTTATGACGCCCTCGAATCGTCTATCGGTATGAATGAAGCGCTTTCAATGCAGAAATATAAGTTGTATAACGCGTTGGAGCAGACCGAAAATGCGTTCAAAGAGGTGGAAAAGCTTGCCGACAAGTTCCCGATGGAATCCCGCTATCAGATAATTCTGGGTGATCTTCACCTGGAAAAGAATGATACGGTCAAAGCACTGAAATATTATCAGAAAGCGCACGAAATCGATCCGGGAAGTCCTTATTACATTGTCTCCATGGCGAACTATTATGAAGCTGTCGGTAATAAGGACGCTGCCGAGACGCAGATACGCAATGCATTGGTGAATGAAAAGCTGGATGTCGATACGAAAGTCGGTATCCTGTCCCGCTATATTCTCAAATTGCAGCAGACGAAGAAAGGGACCGAGAGCGCGAATGCCCTTTTCCTGACATTGCTGGAACAACATCCGGAAGATATCGATCTGAAACAGATGTACGGTAGTTTGCTGATTACGCAGGGAAAGACAGACGAAGCCCGTTTCCAGTTTCAGCTGATTACCGAGATGGAACCTTCGAATGCTGCTGCCTGGCAACAACTCCTGAATCTGGCGTTGAAGTCGGAAGACATCCCCGAAGTGATCCGTATTTGTACCCGTTGCCAGGAGCTTTTCCCCGATGCACCGGAGTATTACTTTTATCTTGGGATCGCTTATTTCCAGCAGGAAAAGTATCAGGATGCACTGGATACTTACAAAGCCGGCCTGGAGATTATTCCAGAGACGAACGTCGGGTTGAAGTCTGAATTTTATGGGCAGATAGGCGATATTTACTATCAGATCAAGAATATGCAGGAAGCCTACAAGGCATATGACGAAGCTTTGAAATATAATGATAAGAATGTGGTCGTCCTCAATAATTATGCCTATTTTCTTTCACTGGAAAAGAAAGACCTGAAAAAGGCGGAGCGGATGAGCGCGTTGGCGGTCAAACTGGAACCGAACAATTCGACTTATCTTGATACCTATGCTTGGATATTCTTTGTACAAGGAAACTATACGCTTGCCAAGATATACATAGAGAGCGCTCTTGCCAACGATACGACCAAAAGTCCCGAACTGGTGGACCATTACGGCGATATCCTCTTTATGAGCGGTGATAAGGAAAAAGCGCTTGAACAGTGGAAGAAAGCGAAGGAGATGGGAAAAGAAAGTGAGGTACTGGATCGCAAGATCGCAGAAGGAACCTATATAGAAGAGGAGGTCAAGAATGAATAAGATAAGCTTTGCCTTTGTGCTGGCCTTTTTTATCGCCCTGTCGTTCACAGGCTGCAAATCGACCAAGAAAGTCGGTACGGTCGAAGCAGGCGGAGCGAAAGCGCATAACGAGTTCTTTGCGCTTATGCAGGAGCAGGCGTTTAAGTATGAAACCCTGACCGCACGCCTGAACGTAGACTTGAACCTGCCGGGTAACAATATGAGTTCTCGTGTTGACCTGAAGATGGTAAAAGACAGCGCTTTCCAGTTGTCCGTACAACCTTTTTTAGGTATTGAGGTTTTCCGCGCCGAGATCAGTGTGGACAGCGTAAAAGTGATCGACCGCATGAACAAGCGCTATGTAGCTGATAATTATGCCAACCTAAAAGGGCAGACGCCGATTGAGTTCAATTTTTATAATCTGCAGGCGCTTTTCACCAATCATCTGTTCCTTCCTGGACAGCAAGGGATCAGCCCGAAGCAGTATAGTCGTTTTAAGTTGAAGCAGGACGGACCCACAGCCGAAATACAGGTAAAGGATGTGATGGGACTATTGTACACTTTTATGGCGGATGGAGAGGAGAAGATTCTCTCAACCTGTATTGCCGAACCTTCAGACCGTTACGCCCTGCAATGGGACTATGCCGATTTTCGCTTGGCAGACGGACAGCCATTTCCGATGAAAATGGATGTGCAGGTGATGAAGGAGGGCGCTTCGCAAGGAGGAATCACGCTGTATTTCTCCCGTATGCAGACGGATGTCCCAGTGAAAATGGATTTTTCCATTCCTGCCAAATATAAACGTATCACATTGTCTCAGATCATCAAATCGTTGAGTAGTAGTAAGATGTAAGATGAGATATCTCTGGTTCGTCATATTCGTGCTGTCGATCGGTTCTGTTTTCGCACAGAACTCGGCAAGAGTGCGCGAACTCGAAAAACAGCGTAAAGCCGCACTTGCCGAGATCGAGATGACCAGCCAGTTATTGGACGAGACGCGGCAGACGGCACGTAACTCTCTAAACCGGCTAAACCTGCTCTCCAAACAAATTCTTTCCCGTAAACAGGTTATCAGTCTCCTGAACCAAGAGATCGGGGAAATAGACAAACAAATAGCTTCTTCCCGCCGTAACATCTCCCAACTGGAAAAAGAGTTGGGGAATAAACGGCAGAATTATGGTAAATCGGTTCAAAGCATGTACAAACGCCGTAGTTCGCAGGATAAATTGCTGTTTATCCTTTCCGCTGACAATTTCGCCCAGTCTCTTCGCCGTATGCGTTACCTTCGTGAGTATGCCGACTGGCAGAAGAAGCAAGCATCCGAAATTATCGATAAGCAAAAGGAAATTGCCGACAAGCAGAAAGAACTGGAAAAGACGCGTTCCGAGAAGAACGCCTTATTGGGGGCACGGGAAGATGAAAGCCGCAAGCTCCAGACCGAAGAATCGAGCCAAAAAGAGGAGGTGCAGCAGTTAAACAAGAAACAGAAGCAGTTGCAGGCTGATCTGAAAAAGAAGAAGAAGCAGGCTGATGCTCTGAACCGCCAGATCGAAAAGCAGATAGCTGAAGAAATCGCCCGTGCCGAAGCCGAAGCCAAAGCCGCCCGTGAGCGGGCCGCCCGTGCTGAAAGGAACCGTCTGGCACGTGAAAAGGCAGCTGCTTCAGGCAAGAAAGTCCCTGATACCGCACGGGAGACAGAGCAGGTCCGTGAGGAACGTGTTGCCGATACCAAAGGGGGATATGCCATGACAAAAGCCGAGAAACGTTTGTCTGATGATTTTGCAGGCAATAAGGGCCGTTTGCCCTATCCTGTGTCCGGTCGCCATACGATTGTCGCTGCCTTTGGCGAGCAGCAGCATCAGGAACTGAAGTATGTCCGTACGAATAACAGCGGTATCGATATCCAGACCGCTCCGGGGGCGGATGCTCGTGCCGTGTTCAATGGCGAGGTGACACGCGTGTTCGTTGTCCCGGGATATAACAATTCGGTCATTATCCGTCACGGTAACTATCTGACGGTTTACAGCAATTTGAGCCAGGTCTATGTGAAGGCAGGCGATAAGGTAAGTACCTGCCAGGCGATCGGAAAGATTTTTACCGATACTGAGGATGGCAATGCTACGATCCTTCATTTCCAGCTTTGGAAAGAAAAGACGAAATTGAATCCAGCTCCGTGGCTGGATTGACAAAAGGGTACATCCAAGGCTGACTGGGGAGTACCAAGAAGATTGTCAGGCTTGACTGCCGTCATGCGTCAACCGGAGTTTCCGGAGTGCGAACTTCATATCCCCTTTATTGATCAGAAAGTCTTTTGGCCGGGCTCCCGTTTTCCTGCAGAAGATAATCATGGAGAACGCCAGCATGGTGCTGAATGCGATACTGGAACTGATGGCCGATCCGAACACTTTGTAATGCGGAATCAGCAGGTAGCCCGAAAGAAGCAGGCTTATCAAACCCACAAAAGAACTGCCCGCGCTGTAACGTATTTTACCGCTTCCAGTAAAATATTGGCATAATATGCTGTTGCAGGCTAGCGCTATGATTCCGACTGATAGTCTCGTGATGACATTGCGCATCCCTGCGAACTCGGCACTGAACAAATAATCCGTATAGATCCATTCCGGTATCAGAAGAATGCAACCGGTCGCAAGTGTTACAGCACAAAAGGTTAGCTTGAAGAAGCTGAGCGTGATTTGTTTTTGCTCTCCGGGATTATGTGTCTGGGCAACGTGGCTGTACGTGATAAAGCCGATGCTACGATTGATGTGCCAGACGCTCTCGGAAATCTTGGTTCCCGCATCCAACAGTCCGACACTTCCCAACCCGGCAAACCGTTGGATCAGGAAATAGTTGAGGCGGGTGGTCAGAATCTCGGCAATATTGTCTGCACTTCCCCAAAGCCCGTAAGCAAACATCTCTTTCAAAAGAGCGTATTGGGAGCGTCCCTTCTGAGGATCTACCTCTTTTCTGCTCAGAAACGGCAGAAGTAGGAAGAGGCTGACGAGGAATGCAATACCGTTTGTGAAATACATTCCCCACAGATAAGCGCTTACTTTCTGTATCTTCAATCCGTAATAGAGGAATAGCAATACAAAGAATAGTAATCCTCCTTGTAGGACGAAGGTTAGGTTGAACCCGAAGATTTGATTTTTTCCCTAACAGGAAACGGGAGTTCGCGGCAACGAGGGAAGTCAGGATGGAAAGAATATAAATATCAAGGGTGTACCCTTCGGGAAGCACTCCGAGGATAGCCATACAGCCACAAGCGATACCGGCTCCGATGGGTGTCCAGCAATAAGAGGGTAAAAATACGGCTTGCATGGAATAGCGGTTCATGAAATAGACGATCGTATTTCCCGCCAATATTCCGCAGAACATGGTGGCAATTCCTACTATCGCCAGGATTAACCCGACCAGCCCGACTCCTTCGACACCCAATACCTTGGCATTGATAAAGATCAGTGCCAGGTTCAGGATGGCAATCAGATAGCGTGTGCCGATGGTTGTGAAGAGATCCCTCATATTAATTGAAAGTTGAAAGTTTGAAAAAAGAGAAGATGCGGTAGAGTGATCTTGCTCATTTTCAATGATCAATTGTCAATTGATCAAGCAGTTTGATATACATATCGATTGCTTCCCGTATCTCCATCAGGCCGATATATTCGTCGGCGGCATGGGAACGGGCGGAGTTTCCTGGTCCGATCTTTACGGAAGGGAAGTGCATGAGGGCCTGGTCGCTTAAAGTAGGCGAACCGAAAGGCTCTTTCCCCATCATGACGGCGCGACGTACGAACGGATGTTGCAAATCTGTACGGGTAGAGTTGAGGCGGAAACTGCGGGCCTTTATTTCGCAGCCGACCTGAGGCTTGATCAGTTCGAACAGCTTTTCGTTGGGATAGAATTCGTTTGTCCGGATATCGACGGTAAATTCGCAGCGGTCCGGAATGACATTGTGCTGTGTACCGGCATGGATAATCGTTACGCTCATTTTCACCGGTCCGAGGAAATCACTTTTTTCCGGGAATTGATAGGTGTTGAACCATTCGATATCTTTCATAGCGAGCGTGATGGCATTGATCCCTTCGTTCCGGGCGGCATGTCCGGCCTTACCGGTACTTACGCAATCCAGGACCATCAGCCCCTTTTCGGCTACGGCGGGTTGCATACCGGTCGGTTCGCCGACAACGGCGAATGAGATGGGAGGAAGGTCGGCAAGAGCACTTTCCAGCCCGTTCTTACCGGAAACTTCTTCTTCGCATGAAGCCAAGAAGATCAGGTTGTAGGGTTGTTCCTTTCCTGACAGCACTCTGAATGCCTCGTAAAGAGAGACTACGCTCGCGCCGGCATCGTTGCTGCCGAGACCGTACAGACGTTCGTCTTCCGTCTCCTCTGGCTTAAACGGATCTTTGGTCCAGCCCGAAGCCGGCTTGACAGTGTCGATATGCGAATTAAACAGCAAGGTAGGCTTGTCCAAATCAAAACCAGGAGCAATTAGCCATAGGTTATTCCCCTTGCGGTTCACCTATACCCGGCCTTTTCCCAACTTTTCTTGAGAAAAATCAGCACTCTCCCTCTTCCCTGCTGAAAGAATGGACGTGAAATCATCCCTTTTAATAGGTCTATTGCGTCGTAGTACATGATATGTTTTATTCCGTTAATATTCTATCCACCGTTTCCCTGTCTTTTTTCAGTTGGTCGATCAATTGGTCGAGGGAGTTGAATTTGATGTCGCCTCGTACTGTGTTGTAATGAACGCGACTGTTATTCATTATTGTAGATATCGCCGGAGAAGTTGAGGATGTTTACTTCCAGTGTGATGTTGTCACCGTTGTCCAAAGTCGGGCGGTTGCCGATATACAGCATTCCTTTGTAGCGCTGTTCGTTCAGATAGACCCGAACGGCATATACGCCGATACCCGGAATAATCTTGAAAGGTTCGTCTACCTGGATATTGGCGGTCGGAAAACCTAATTTCCGGCCAACCTTATAACCACTGACGATGCTTCCCCTCAGCCCATAAGGATAAGTCAGCAGATGAGCCGCCTCTTCTACCCGGCATTCCGCAAGGAGTTTCCGTATTTCGGACGAACTGACGGCCGCCTCATCTTCGCTGTATTGCGAAGCTTTGATCACCCGGATGCCGTAATTCTTACCATACGTTACATATTGCTCGAAGCCATCCTCGCGGTTATGCCCGAAGCGATGGTCGTAGCCGATCAGCAAAGTATCCACATGCAACCGGTCTGCTAATACGGTCGTGATAAACTCTTTTGCCGTCAGGCGGGATAGTTCGAGAGTGAAGTCTAACACGATACAATAGTCGATCCCGGTGGATGCCAAATGTTTCAATTTCTCTTCGAACGAATTGAGCAGCTTAGGCTGATAGTCGGCGTGCAGGACTGCACGGGGATGTTCGGGAAACGTAATGACGGCGGAAGGCAATCCAGCGGCCTCGGCCACCTGCTTCAGTTCGTGAATCAGAAAACGATGTCCCAGATGAACTCCATCGAAAAAGCCGATAGTGGCTACCAGCCTTTTCCCTTTCAATGTCTCCGTATCTCTTACAACTATCATTTTTCAGTCTTAGGTGCTTATATTACATCTACAAAAGTACATAAAAACTGCGAGTAATAATAATACGGAAATAAATCGTTACATTTGGAAAGTGATTTGAACGAAAAACATTTGTATTAAGTTTATATGAAAAAAAACATGTATCTCCCTATGCCTAATTGTATTTGCTGTACTTCAGGCATACGCCTCATCTTCTTGGAAAGAAACAAGAACAGTCATCTTTAACCCCCCGCAGGAAGTGTAAAAAACACATCTGCTCGAACCCGATCAGAGCGTCTCCGAAATCGTTACCTTCGGGCAGTCCGGAATCCCGACACGGAAATTCCTGCGCGTGATCGGAGGAGTGAAGATGTCTGGCCCCCTTTTCAAAGCAGAGGTGAAGAAATGTTCCGTCGGTCTGAGTTTTATATTGACGACAACTTGGATTCTGTGATCCGTAAAAAGGATCGTTATTCGCTTTATTTCAAAGGCGAAGACAATAATTTCGAGCGCCATGCCTATTACCGCATTTCCGGTAAGTTGCTGAAACCGGGTGAACTGACGGTTACGCTGCCGGTCGTGAAGAAACAGGATTTGACTGTTTCCAAGAATGGCGATTTCGGAGTCGAGATCGAATTGTTCTACCAGAAACCGGGACGGGGGGCTGACGATATCTATGATAAGCCGGATTCTGTGCTCTACATGCCGGTCCCGGAAGGTACGGGAAAATACCAGACGGTGTCTGAGACATTCGTATTGCCGGAAAATGTGGCTTGCGCTTTCCTGCGTGTTGGCGGAACGCATTTCAGCGGCGAATGTTGGGTGGAAGCTCCGCGCCTGACACAGGACAAGAAGGTGGTTTGCTCCATACCATTTACCAAATTTACCCAAAAAACGGACGACTACAACTACTGGATCGGCTGTAACCTCGCAACCCGTAGCTGGCCGATGTGGAAGCTCGAATTTAATGGAGAGACGCTCTTCGAGGGAAACATCTTCGACCGTGCTTCCAATGTGGCGGATTTCTATATTCCGCTTCCGTCTTCCTTGCAAGGCAGTGGCGAGATGAAGCTGACACTCCGGAAAGAACCGCATCGCGCCGCTTATCCGTATGAATTGAGAGGTTTGGAGATCATCGAAGAGACCGCACGCGATTTCGAAGTCGTTTCCGTCCCCGAATATGTTGCCAAAAACGCCTCTTTCGGCATATTGGTGGAAACGAATAAACCGAGCGTCAGCCTCAAAGTAAAGGCAAACGGTGCTGCCACGCCCGCCGAGCAGGAATGTTTGTTTGAAAAGCCCGGTCTGCATGTTGTAGAAATGCGTGCAGGCGAGGCCGGTCACGCTATCCCGTTGGTGTTTGATGATGGTAGCCGTACGGAGCAGGCACAAATCCGCCAGGTAATCGACAAGGAAGCAGAGCAGATTTACCTTTCGTCTGGTGATGAAATCTATATCGACAAGCAATATACGCCGTATGATTATTTTTTTAAATGGTATATTTCCAACCGGATCGGTAACTGGTATCAGTTCCGTCCTTCCTACCAGTGGAGCGGTTTCCGTGTTGCCGACCCTGCCGTAATCGGCCATTACACCCGGTTGCTGGACCAGTTGAAAATCCCGTACGCTTGGCAAGTCGAAGGGCGTACGCTGGCAGGAAGCCGGATCAATCCTTCTTTGGAAACATTGGCTTCCCCGATGTTCCGTGGCAAGCAGGCGCATGAGAATGACGGCGGCAACTATTACTGGCAGCATTTCCAGTATCAGGGAGTCTTTTCTGATATGGCGGCACGCAACCGTCCTTATGGCGGAATCTTTGCCAAACATCGTCCGATTTATACCGATCACGGTGTCTTTATCCATTATGATCCGGAAGGAGTGACGGATATGGCCGACGGCGCCCGCAAACTCGTTGCCAATTTCCGCTATTCCAAAGGTCCGAGTACACGCCATACGGGACCGTCCACATTGTTCCGCTATCTGTATCAAGCCGGTTACGACTGGTTGGGAGCCGAACAAATGTACGGGCCGGAAGAAATCATACTCTCTTCCTTGCGTGGTGCATCCCGCGCCTACAGCCGTCCGCTTTACGGGACGCTTCATGCCATGCAGTGGGGCTCAGGCCCATTTACCGATCCGAAGCATTCCTTGCGTCTGTATATGTCGCTGGCTGTTGCTTATATGCACGGTTCTTCCCACATGAATACGGAAGAAGCCTTGTGGACGGACGAATATATGAACGACCGTTATTCCGTTTCCGGCAAGGAACACCTGTTTGCCCAGCATCAGATGCTCGATTTCGTGGAAACGCATTCCCGCCGTGGAGATCTGAGAAGCAATATTGCCGTGATTCAGGGACGTAATGACGCTTGGAAATCGTTCGGTCGCGGTAGCCTGTGGTCGCAGAAGGGTGATAAATGGAAGTTCAATAAGGCATGCGAAAGTTTCGATCTGCTGAATGTCTTCTATCCGGACAATATCGTGGATGGCTGCGGGCCGGAAGGTTGGTTCACTTCCACCCCCTTACGGTACGGTTGACTTGCTTCCTGTCGAAGCACCTCAAGATGTGATGGACCGGTATAAGGCGATGATCTTCCTCGGATGGAACAGTTATGATGCGAATGATTTCCTGCGTATCCGGGATTTCGTATTCAAAGGCGGAACACTTTTGCTTACGGCTGCTCATCTGAATGAAGAGTTGCAGCCCGACCAATCGGTCCGTTTTTCCTTCCGACGATGCGGTTATCCGTGAGATGTTGGGAGAAAATTACCAACAATTAACAACTAAGACAGAGATTACCTGTGGTTTGGGAAAAATCATCTATTTCCCCCAGAAAGCCTATCCTGCCGAAACAACGTTGAAAGCTGACTACGTGGCAGCCATGAAAGAGATTGCAGCCAAGACTGCCGGTGAGGAAGTCTGTAAAGGCTGGATGGAGGCGGCTCCTTCCGTCGGTTTCACGGTTTGGGATCACTCGGATCGCCGTACGATCTATCTGTTGAACGCTGATTGGACGAGCAACCAAGAACAGCGTCTGGCTACCTTCATATATAAGGGTAAGAGATTCCCGGTAGCTGTACGCCGCTATCATATCGAAACCATACATTGCGCTGATGGATTGGCTGTTATGCCGGCTTCTAATACGACGGATATCCTGTCTGTCTGCAAGAAAGAAAATGGATGGGCAGTCAAGGCCCAGACTACTGGAAACGATATTGTTCAATGTATGAATGCTGTCACCGGGAAGGTCGAACCTATAAAATTCGATAAGCCGGGTGTGCATGAAGTGTTTGTTAATGAATAATTAGATTTTTTTTCCTATATTTGCAAGTATGGGGAATGCATCTTTGGACATAGATCATTATCAACATATTTATACGGAGTATGCCCCGATGTTGATGCGCTTTGCGGAGAAGTTTGTTTCCGGCTTCTTTGCAGAAGATATTGTTCACGATGTATTCCTGAAACTGTGGGACAAGCAGGTGTTCCGCCTTCCGGAGAGTGACCTGAAACGGGTGCTTTATGTCTCCGTACGGAATGCCTGCCTGGATTATCTCCGCCGGATGAATATGGAGCAGGAGATCATCGATCACCGTGCCCTTCAGTTAAAATTGGACGAACTTGATTTCTTTGAAGCTTCCGACGAACTTTTCATGCGAAAGGATCTGCTCGATTTACTGATGAAAAAGGTTGCCGAACTGCCTGAAAGAAGCCAGGAAGTCTTCCGTATGTCCTATCTCGAAGGTCTGAAAGCGGCCGAAATAGCAGAACGCCTGAATCTCTCCGTCCGAACGGTTGAGAACCTGCTTTATCGTTCCCTCCTTTATCTGCGCAAGAACTGTTCGAATCTGTTCCTGCTTATCTTTCTTTTATAAAGGATTTACTTTGATAACAACAATATTATCGGATAATTTGTGGTTGATAATATTATTGTTATCTTTGTCATGTCATTAAGACAAACGTTCTATGCATAGTGACGATGGGCTAAAAGCCCGGATAGAAGAGGTTGAAAAAGATCTGTTATTCTATCTCCGCAAGTATCATGAACTGACTTCAAGGAGTAAGTTCATGAAAGCGGTGGTTGATAAAGAAATCCGGCGATTGGAGCGAGAGCTGAAAGAACTTGGAAAGTATTATTAACTAGAAAGGTGCTCCCCTTCCTGGCCAGAGGGGGAGTTTCCTTTTTTCATATGAATTTAAAAATGTTGCAAGATGGACAGAGTGAATCGTTTTTTTGAATTAAAGGAACTGTGGAAACAGAGTGCCGAGGCAGATCGACCTGCTATTGACCGTCAGATAACGGAATTAATGAATGGTATGGCCGATCAGGAAATTGAGGAACTTGCGATTGGTGTACAAAAGGATTTTGACAATATTCATCAGGAACTTGCCGATATCAGGGAACAGCTTACGATTCGGGAGCGTTTGGAACCGATATTGCCTTATTTGTCAGTTTCCAAGTTGTCAAAGGATTATTTCAATAAATCATCTTCTTGGTTCTATCAACGTTTGAATGGAAATAAAATACATGGGAAAGTCTGTCGTTTTACAGATAAAGAGCTTGAAACACTTGATATGGCTCTTAAAGATATTGGCCAGCGTATTTCTTCATTGCGGTTAGTATAATCTTGGTTGTTTTTCCATTGCTTTCTCATCCCGGAGTCTTTTTCTCTCCTCATCCTTTCCAACCAATCGGTATTTAGCCGCTTGTCGACAACTGTGGACAGACTTGTTGACAACTGTCAGCAGGCTTGCCGACGATTGTCGGCAGACGACTTGATGCCGGAAAAAGTTTGGCAGCATCGGAGCTTTCGGGAAGATCGGCAGGCATTTGAATCCTCTTTTGTGCTTGCAAACATGACAGTATCCCCCCCTTAAAATTATGTTTTTTCTTAAATCTTTGTTTATTAGTGATATATGGAAATATTAGTTTGTTAAAAAATATTACCCTTGCGGGTAATTTGAATTAGATGGAGTATAAAAGTGAATTAGATGCGGTAGTAGTTTCGATTCGGACCAATGGCTTTTTCAAGAAATATGACAATAAGGAGAGGTTGGTTGTACCGGCTCTTAATTGTATGATGAAAATATTTTATAAAAAAATCATTTTTCTTGTGAGTACTTTTTCTTTCCCGTTCGTTGTGTATATATAAGAGCCAAGTTAACCATGTGTCGACTTTGTATCTACATCTAATTAATTAAAAAAATGGAAAACGAACATTCGGAATTAATCATCGGGTATTTGCAAGGACGGCTGCAAGGTCGGTCTTTGGACGATTTTTATGCCTGGGTGAATGAAAGTGCAGACAATAAAAAACTGTTTTTCGAGACGAAAGCACTTTATGAAGCCTGTGCACCTTCCCGTGATATTTCTGAAATACACGATAGCTGGCTTCGCCTTCTCCATAAGAGAAAGTCCCGCCAGCGTAAAAGGTTTACCTTGTTAACGCGCATAAGTACTTATGCGGCTGTGGCAATCTTTGCCGCAGCCATTACTTCTACTGTATTTCTATTTTTTTCAAGAGAATATGATGGCTGGATTACCAGCTATGTAGGTGGAGACGGGCTTGAAGCGGATGTAGTTGTCTTGCCGGACGGAACCCGTGTCAGTCTCGGAACCCGGACTTCTTTCTCCTATGATTCCCGTTATGGTCAATCCGAACGTGTCGTGCAACTGGAAGGAGAAGCTTATTTTGAAGTCACTAAAGATAAAGATAAGCCATTTATTGTCAATACGAAAGAGCAATCTATCAAAGCGCTCGGAACAAAGTTCAACGTCTCTGCTTATCCGACCGATTCACTTCTGATTACAACATTGCTGGAAGGTTCCGTCCTGTTGACCACGCAGAGCTTGTTACATCCTACGGTATTGAGGCCAAACGAACAGTTTGTCTATAACAAAAAAACGCAATCAGCCCTCCTGCAACAAGTCGACGCCAACCGGTTCGTTTCGTGGACAACCGGATATTATTATTTCCCCGAGCAAAGTCTTGATGCTATTCTGTACCGGTTGAGCCATGTCTACGGCGTGCAGTTCACAGTCAAGTCGGAAGCCCTGAACCGGCGGACATTTACAGGGACTTTCTATCGCGGGCAGAGTATCAAAGACATCATGGAGATTATCCATTTGTCAATCCCGATCCGGTACAAGATCGATGATCATCATGTAACAATATCAGAAATCTAAATAAAAACAAATTGCTAATCTTAGTAGGAAATATGAACACCAGTTAGTCTTAAACAAAAAAAGAAGAGAAAATCTTGCCGGATCTCCTCTTCTGAAAGTGTGAACAATTAAACTCCCATTGCCGTGGGATCATGTTTAATCTTAAAAACATTCAAAAGTATGAATAATCAACGTATAGTTGTTTCTCTTAACCTGAAAAGAACTATAAAAATCATGAAATTAACCGTGTTAATGTTGGCTGTTTGTCTGTCGAACGTGGTTGCTTCCACCTATGCACAAACTGCCACTCTAAATGTTTCAGCTAAGAATGAAACGTTAGAAAAAGTGTTGAAACAGATCGAAAAGCAGTCTGAATTCCTGTTTTTCTATAATCTGGAAGAGATCAACAAGAATGAAAAGATCTCAATTAATGAGAAGAATGCCAATATTCAGACTGTGTTGGACGCCATTGCTGCTAAAACAGGACTGAAATATACTATCAAGGACCGTCACATCGTCCTGACTTCCGAACCGGCTCCGGCTTCTACCGCCGCCGCACAACAGGATCGTAAGGTGACCGGTACTGTAAGCGATGCATTCGGTCCTGTTGCTGGCGCAAACGTTATCCAGAAAGGTACGACTAATGGTACGACTACCGACATGGATGGAAACTTCTCCATTGAAGTTCCGGCTAACGCGACTTTGCAAATTTCCTTTATCGGATACATTCCGCAGGATATTGTTGTGAAGAACCAGAGTGTGATCAACGTTCTGTTGAAAGAAGATACGCAGGCTTTGGAAGAAGTAGTCGTTGTCGGTTACGGTACAATGAAGAAGAAGGATATGACTGGTGCGGTTTCTTCTGTCAAGATGGATGATAGCCCCGTTTCGACAGTTGCTTCTGTAGGACAAGTCTTGGCTGGTAAAGCTGCCGGTTTACAGGTGAATACAGTTAGTGCTCAGCCGGGTGGTAAGACTAATTTCCGTATTCGTGGAGCTGCTTCTTCTGATATTGCGGGGAACGACCCTTTGATTATCATTGATGGTTTCCCTGTTAGTAATCCAGGTGATGTAGAGGGAGGATATTATAAATCGGGTAGCCAGGATAATATTTTGGCATCAATCAACCCGAACGATATTGAATCAGTAGAAGTATTGAAGGATGCCAGTTCGACTGCTATTTACGGTTCTCGTGCCGGTAATGGTGTGATCATTATTACAACGAAACGAGGAAAAACAGGTGCTCCGGTTGTTCGTTATTCAGGAACTGCTTCTGTTCAGACGATGGCAAGATCGTATGAAATGTTGGATGCGACTTCCTTTATGAATCTGACAAATGCTTATACTCGTGAGAATTGGATGTATGAAAATAAGATTGGCATATACGGAGGCATGAGCGAAGCGGATGCGTCATCTCCTTATGTTCCTAAGTATTCAGATGCAGAGATTGCTAACCCTGTCCGCAATACGGATTGGTTGGATCCTGTACTTCGTACCGGTGTTCAGACATCACATAATGTATCCATCAATGGAGGTACGGAAAATACTCAATATATGATTTCTGGTAACTTTCTGTTGCAGGATGGTGTTGTAAAGAATAATGGAATGGATCGTTATTCCCTTCGTGCCAATTTGGATCAGCGTTTAAGCAAATATGTGAAAGTCGGTTTGAATTTGACTGCGACTCGTAGCCAGTATGATAATGTCCCGCTGGGAGACGGTGATAGTGAGAATGCAAGTTTATTGGTTGCGGCTGCCCGTTTTAATCCACTTATGCCTATTCGTGACGAGAATGGTGATTACACGATGAACCCAGATGCTACTTTCTTGCCAAATCCGGTTTCTATGTTGGATATTACGGATAAAACATCAAAGGATAGATTACTTGGTACATTCTATATTGATATCGAACCGATTAAAGATTTGCATATCAAAGGTAATTTTGGTTTGGACCGTAACTATCAGAAACGTAAGACCTATCTGCCTACAACAACTCTGTATGGACAGAAGCAGAATGGTGCTGCAACTATTGCTCAGCAAGATAATAATGACTATCTGATGGAATTGACAGCTTCTTATCTGAAATCTTTCGGAGATCATAGTATCAACGCTTTGTTGGGGCATTCTTATCAGCGTTTTGATAAAGAAGGATTGATGCCGTAATAATGACTTTTTGATGGATTCTTTCTCTATAACAATTTGGGGTGCCGGTAATGCTGATAAACCGACTGTCGGATCAAATGCATCCAGTTCAAAGATGTCATCTTTCTTTGCCCGTTTGAACTATACTTATAAAGACCGCTATTTGGTGACAGCTTCATTGCGTGCGGATGGTTCTTCTAATTTTGCGGATGGTGAACGCTGGGGATATTTCCCTTCTGTGGCTTTGGGATGGCGTTTCTCCGAAGAAAATTTTATGGAGAATTTGAAGGATGTTGTTTCAAATGCTAAATTGCGTTTGAGCTACGGTGAAACCGGTAACTCGAATGTCGGCAATAAAGCGATGAGTTTTTATGGTGTAGGAAATAACAACATATTTGGTTCTTCTTCTACTTTAGGAGTCTATCTGACTCAATTGGGTAACCCGGTTCTGACATGGGAAACAAGTAAAGAATGGAATGTCGGTTTGGACTTAGGTTTTTTGAATAGTCGTTTCAATGTAACGGCTGAATATTTCCATCGTACAGTTTCCGGTTGTTGGCAGAACGTCCTTTGCTTTCTTATAATGAAGTGAATAAAATTGTCGCAAATAGTGGAAAGACAGTGAGCCAGGGGGTTGAACTGACCATCAATACGAATAATATCCGGACAAAAGATTTCGAGTGGACATCTGATTTTACCTTCTCTTTATATCGTGATAACTGGAAAGAACGTATCGACAGCTGGGTTCCAAGTGCATGGGAATCTTATGATGGTCCGATGCGTTACTATTCAGGATATGTTTCTGACGGGCTTGTACAGCCGGGAGAAGATGTGCCTTGGATGATAAATGCTTTGCCGGGACAGGTGAAAATTAAGGATATTAATGGCTTTGTTTACAACGAGGATGGCTCTTATAAAGTAGACGAACATGGTATTCCTTTGAAGACAGGTAAGCCTGATGGTAAGTTGGATGATGCTGATAAAGTGGTTTATGGCCGTAAGGATCCGGGCTTTATGTTAGGACTTAACAATACGTTGCGCTGGAAGAATTTTGATTTTAATATCTATTTCTATGGTCAGTTCAACACTTTGTTGGATACAAACTATAAAAACTATTGGGTGTCTTATAACATAGGCGATTTACGCCGTGGTTATAACTTGCCGACTTCTGCAACAAATGTATGGAGTTCTCAAAATACAGATGGAACAATGGCTGGTTTCTTACAGGGTTACAGCTCTTATGGTACAGGAGACTATTATATGGAAAAAACATGGTTTATTCGTTGTCGGAATATTACGTTAGGCTATAATATCCCGATAAAGACAACTAAGCATATTCTGTCAAACCTACGTGTATATGCAGATGTGAATAACCCGTTCATATTTACAAATTATGACGGTATTGACCCGGAAACCGACAGTTCGGCAAAGTGGTCATATCCGAACGTACGTTCATTTAGTTTAGGAGTTGATATTACATTTTAATTATTTGTAAATTAAAAGAGCAAGAATAATGAAACAGATATATTTATATATGTGTGCAGGATTGATGGGACTGACTACATCCTGCATGGATCTGGAACCGGAAGATTACAGCCAGATCAACACGACTCTCTTCCCTCAGACAGAAAAAGATGCTTTGGCATTGATGACTGCAAATGTGTATGCGACATTCCGAAATAACTCATATGGAGGAATTTTCAATAATGCATCCGGTGTTCAGACGATTGGTGAAATGACAACGGACGTGGCCGCTTGTTGTTGGGGAGGTACAGCTTGGATTCCGTTGCAGCAGCATACGTGGGATCCGAATCACCAGTATTCAACTATAAACTATACCAATTTCGCTAAAGACTTGGGTAAGATGCTTCTGACACAGGATCGTATTAAAGATCTACAATTGGGTGACGATGTACGTGCTCGGTTTGAGGCCGAAATCCATTTGGGACGTGGATGGTTAGGCTATTTATTGTATGATTTTTATGGTCCGGTTCCTTTGGCGACATTGGAAGAATTGAATAATCCGCTGAATGACGTAGTTGTAGCCCGTGCTTCAGAAGAAGAAATGAAGACGTTTATTGAGACTGAGTTGAAAGCTGCTATTGCGAGCTCGGCTTTGCCGACAAAAGTATCAAAGGATGAATATGGGCGCTTCGATAAAGGTTTGGCTTATACAGTCCTAATGAAGTATTATATGTCTACAGAACAGTGGAGCAAGGCAGAAGAGTGTGGTCGTGAACTGATGAAATCTGACTACGGGTATGGATTGATGGATAATTATGCCGATATCTTCACACTGGAAAATGAAGGAAACAAAGAGATCATTTTCGCTTGTGTTGAACAAAGAGGTATCAGCCTGCAGTTATGGCATGACCATGCATTACCAGGTAACTTCCCGGTGCAGAATACTGCTATTCAACGTTGGGATGGTTATAAAGTACCTTGGGCGTTTTACAATACATTTGAGAATGGAGACGATCGTCTGACATCTGCCTTGGTCGGAAAATATACGGATAACGCTGGTAATGTTATCTTTGACGAAGCTCTCGATAAGGTAAACCATACTGAAATTTATCGTCAGGGTGCTGTCCCAGTAAAATACGGAGAAGATCCTAACTCTACGGGGGATGGTAGTCAAATAGACTGGATCGTATATCGATATGCCGATGTTGTGACTTTGCTTTCAGAAGCAATTGTTCGTAATGGTAATGCCGTGACACAGGAAGCTGTCGATTTATTGAATATGATTCGTGAACGTGCAAAGCTTCCGGCGAGAAAAGTTTCTGATTATGTCAATGTACAGGCTTTCCTTGATGATATGTTGTTGGAGCGTGGTCATGAACTTTGGTGGGAAGGAAACCGCCGTTCCGATTTGATCCGTCATGGCAAATTTATCCAGTCGGCGATTGATCGAGGTGAAACATCTACTGACATCCGTGAACGTTTTGCAATTCCTCAAGCCGTTATCAATGAGGGTAAAGGTAAGATTATCCAGAATCCGGGTTATTAATTTAGTTTGTGTTTAATAAATGGGAAAGGCCGCGAAGAAAGCGGCCTTTCTTATAAAGTAATGATGATACATGAAAGACATAAAATATTGTTTGGTATTATTAGTTTATTTATTAAGTGGTAATATTGTTGAATTAAAGTCACAGAATATTTCGAAACGCTTGGAGCCGGCAATTCCTCTTCGAAATCCAGATAGAGGTTTTCATTTGGAATCCAATTATTTTGTGCATAATTATATCAATCCTTTCAATCGTTCAGAAACTTATCCCGGAGGATTTGTAGATGAACGCTTAAAGCAATTTGGTGCGGAGAAAGACAGTATTACGTTGACACAGTTATATTTGTATTTATCCGATTATGTAGATCGGGATATTCCACAAGAGGCATTTGAACGAATGCAGGTGATTTTTGATAATTTGGAGGCTAAGGGTTTTAAGGCAATCTTGCGGTTCGCATATAATTATACGGGGCTGAACACCTCTGGAGGCGAAACAGAGGCTATCATATCTCGACATTTGGAACAACTCCGCCCTTTTTTACGGAAGAATTTAGGATTGATCGCAACTTGTCAGATGGGCTTTATTGGTGCATGGGGGGAATGGCATAATTCTCCGTTGAGCAAAAATCAAGAGGCGAAAAATAAATTGGTCAATACATTATTGGATATTTTTCCGAAAGAGTATTGTTTGCAGATGCGGTATCCGAGACAAAAAGAATTACTGACGCTAGATCATCCCGATGATTGGAAAAGAATAGGTTTTTCTAACGATTATTTTACAGCAGGAGAGCATTCTCATGCTCCTGAAAATGATTTTGTTCCAGGAGACGAAAATTATGAAATGGTGCTAAAGGATGCTTCTGGCTTTTTTATGAGTGGAGAAATCCCATATGCAGAAAATACGGAATGGGGCTTACATGACCTGATCAGTGTAGATCATTCTTTACAAATTTTGCGTGATCATCACTATTCGGCCTTTGATATAACCCAAAATAATGAACTGAACATTCGTCATTGGAAAAATTATGAAGTGTATCCTCAAAAACTCGATTCGCTCGGTATCCCTTATGATATAGAATATTTTCGGGGGAAAAATGGGAATGTTCTGTCTCGGTCTGCTTATGATTTTATTAGGGATCATTTAGGATATCGTTTGAATCTGGTTTCTTCTTCATTTGAAAGACACAAAAATACTTTATCCTATTCTATCTGTTTGAAAAATACAGGTTTTGCTACAGTTGTTAATCCACATCCTGTTTATTTGGTATTTATCAGTGAAGAAGGGAAAATTGCTTTAGAAATGAAGCTTTCAAATATCAATTCTAAAGATTGGCAACCATATCGCATTGTTTCAGGAAAATATGAAACTATAACACATCGGATGGAAGGGAAACTTCCTGTTTCATTGGTGGAAGGTATTTATAGGGTAGCGATTTGGATGCCTGATGCACAATCTTCCTTGGTCCATCATCCAACTTACGATATAAAATGGGTGGAAAACCAAGGGGTGAAACATATGTATAACGAGAAAGCTGTACTAAATATAGTAGGCTTGTTAAAATGGTGAACTTGAAAATATTGTTTTATGAAATATATAACTGTTTGTTTAGGACTGTTAATCTCTGCTTCTTCAGTAATGGCCCAGGATTATCCTGCCAATCCTTTGGAGAAAGAGGGCTACCGTCTGATCTTTCACGATGAATTCGATGGGAAAGAGATCGACCGGACGAAATGGATTCCCGAGTATCTGCCATCTTGGCCGAAAGACCGGACCGTCTGTACACCGACATACGAGATGAAAGACGGAGTGGTCCGTCTGACGATCGACCGGGATTCAAAAAATGAGTTTGATAAGGGGATGTATATATCGGGTTTTATGAGTGCCAGCCGCACCGGTATGCATCACTATGATCCGAAAAGGAAAGCCCTTCACTCGATCAAGACGGAAGCTACACAAATAAACCAGTATGGCTATTATGAAATGCGTGCCAAGATGCAAGCTGGGGGCGGGGTGCATTGTGCCTGGTGGTTGATCGGATTTGAAGATGATCCGAACCAAAGTTGCGAGATCGATATCTTTGAAATATTGGGGACTGATGTCAATCGTATCTGGTCTACCGTACACAGCTGGAAAGACTCGACGATCCAGTATCACACGGAACATCCTTGGTTCGCCAATAAGAAATTGGCGGAAGAGTTTCATGTATATGGCTTCGACTGGACACCGGAAGGTGTGACTGTGTATGTGGATGGCATACGGGTGATGACGCATAAGGCGGCGATCACTTATCCGCTGGTCCAGATTATTTCTTTTTATGACAATCGGAAAGCGAAAAACGGCTGGACAGGGACTTACGATCCTTCCGTCCCGTATCCGAAGAGTTTCGATATCGACTATATCCGCATGTACAAGAAGATACCCGAAGGCTGTCAGGCAGTACCGGCAAATGAGTTACGCATCACTTCTATCGAACCGGCACGCTTGCAGGTATCCGAGGGAAAAGCTACCTTGCGCAATATTGACGGACATGTGACACGCGAGTTGTTATACACGCCTTCGTTTGTAAATGTGCATTATAACGACGGGACGGTAACACAACAGTTTGTGGAATGGGAACCGTTGGATGATAAAGCCTTGCGCTTGGTTCGGGATGCCGGAACGGTTATCGTGAACGGGAAGATTACCGGTCTGCCGGATGACTTGCTAAAAGGGCAGGAGGCTACATTGATTATAACAACAACTAAAAACGATTGATATGAAAAACATTGCGACCTTTATGCTGGTTTCCGCATTGACGCTTGGATTTTTCACCTCTTGCGATTCCGGGGTGCAGCATCGTACTTTCCGGGGTATTTATGCGGATGATCCGGCTGGAATGGAAGGACTGTATAACCCTGAAAGAGGATTCCGACTTGAAGTGGCATTGGATGTAACGGAAAAGAACTATGTCTGGGCTCCTGAAGAATTTCCTGACATCACTTCCTATTTGGAAGAACAGTCCGAACTTTATGCTTCCGACAGCGTTTCACTGGTGCAGACCTATTTCTATCTGACGGGAGCAGTCGGAAAAGAGCTGGCAGGAGAGGATTTCCAAACGATGGGCATTTTTTTTGACAAATTGCGAGCCTTAGGCAAGAAAGCAGTCCTCCGTTTTGCTTATGAAACCCAGTTCCTGGGGCGGGCAGCGACCGGTCCTACATTGGAAGACATCATTCGTCATACGGAACAACTCAAGCCTTTCCTTGAAGAGAATAAGGATGTGATCCAGGTTGTACAGGCTGGCATGATCGGTGCCTGGGGGGAGTGGCACAGTTCTTTTCATGGTCTCGAAAAATCGGATGACACGAAGCGGACTGTTTTGCAACATATCTGCCGGATGACACCGGAAGGGCGGGCTATCCAAATACGGGTTCCCGAATATAAGAATCTGCTGGATATGGCTTCTGGCGATTATAAACGGGTTTCTTTCCATGATGATTTTATTGTGATTAAAAAACATCAGTGGGATGGCGGAATGTCGGAAGGTACGCCTGCTTATGAGCAGATTGTGCGTGAGTCTCCTTGTCTTCCGGTCGATGGAGAACTGCCCTGGGGAACTTGGAGCATGAACGAGGACCCTGATAATCCCGAAGCCGGGTGGATCATTGATGGATTGCAGACGGCACGCCGCCTGTTCTTGCAACATTTCACTTCACTTAGCGCAATCCATAACTATAAAGAAAAGAATACGAAAGATAAGTATTCGATGATGTACTGGAAGGAAACTCCTGTTTCCGCAGAATTTCTGCGGGAGAACAAGATGCCGGTATCGGATGGATATTTCACCAGGAAGGATGGTTCTGTCGCGGAACGGAATGTATTCGATTATATCCGGGACCACCTCGGTTACCGTATCGAGTTGCAGGAGATGACGGCTCCGGCGGTTTTGCTTGCCGGACAGGCTAATCCTGTTGAAATATCTTTGATAAACCGGGGTTTCTCGACATTGTTTAATGAACATCCTGTTTATCTGGTCTTGATCGACGAGTCCGGTAAGGTCTGCCATGTCGCCTTGACGGATACGAATGTGAATGACTGGCAACCGTATGAACCGGGCGACAGCACCTGCACTCCGTTGCTGCATACGATCGCTACCGACCTGCAGATTCCGGCTGGCCTGGCAAAGGGAACGTACCGTCTCGGTCTCTGGATTCCCGATGGCTCTGACCGTTTGCAGTATGACAATCGTTTTGCGATCCGTTGTGCAAACGGTGATACGCAGTGGTGGGTGTCTTCTGACGGAAAATATGGTGTCAATATCTTAATGAATAAAATCTCTATCAAATGAAAATCATCCATATCCTTGGCATGCTGCTCATTGCACTTGCCGTAAATGCAGCTTCTCCTATCGAAGGGTTGCTGGAACGTATCGACAAAGGTGCGTCGCGTAAATTTGTGATTGAACAGGTGAAATCTCCTGTCGATTTCTTTGAGCTCGACCAGAAAGGTGACAAGGTCGTGATTCGGGGTAATAATTATGTGAGTATCGCGACCGGGCTGAACTGGTATCTGAAATATCATGCCGGAATTCATCTTTCCTGGAACGGCATGCAAGCCGAATTGCCGGAAGTCTTGCCGGCAGTGAAGCTGAAGGAACGCCATGAGACGGATATGAAATACCGCTATGACTTCAACTATTGTACCTTCTCTTATACGATGGCTTTTTGGGATTGGGCACGTTGGGAGAAAGAGATCGACTGGATGGCGTTGCACGGTATTAATTTGCCGTTGGCGATGGTCGGGACGGATGGTGTCTGGTTCAATGTGCTGAGCAAGTTAGGTTATACGAAAGAAGAAATCAATGAGTTCATAGCCGGTCCCGGTTTTCAGGCTTGGTGGCTGATGAACAATCTGGAAGGCTGGGGCGGTCCGAATCCGGATAGCTGGTATAAGCAGCAAATCGCTTTGCAGCAACAGATCGTAAAGCGGATGCGTGAATATGGTATCGAACCGGTATTCCCCGGATACTCCGGCATGGTTCCTCATAACGCAAAAGAAAAGTTAGGCTTGAATGTCTCTGATCCGGGATTATGGAATGGGTATCGCCGTCCGGCATTTTTACAGCCGACAGATCCGCGTTTCGAAGAGATCGCTTCCCTCTATTATAAGGAGATGAACAAATTGTATGGCAAAGCAAACTATTATAGCATGGACCCGTTCCACGAAGGCGGAAGTGTGGCCGATGTGGATCTGGATGCTGCCGGAAAGGCCATCATGCAGGCGATGAAGAAGAATAATCCGAAAGCCGTCTGGGTGGCTCAGGCATGGCAGGCGAACCCACGTCCGCAGATGATCGGAAATTTGGAGGCAGGAGACCTGATCGCGTTGGATCTGTTTGCGGAAAGCCGTCCGCAGTGGGGAGATCCTGCATCTACTTGGTATCGGAAGGACGGGTTTGGACAGCATGACTGGATTTACTGTATGTTGCTGAACTATGGTGGAAACATCGGGCTGCATGGGAAGATGAAGCATGTGATCGACGAGTTCTATAAAGCGAAGGAAAGTCCGTTCGGTACAACCTTAAAAGGAGTCGGTATGACAATGGAAGGAAGTGAAAACAATCCGGTTATGTTCGAACTGCTGACGGAACTGCCTTGGCGTCCGCAGCGTTTCGACAAGGATCAGTGGTTGAAGGCGTATACGGTTGCCCGTTACGGAAAGAGCAACCCCGTTGTGCAGGATGCCTGGATACTGTTGAGCAATTCCATCTATAACTGCCCAGACGCAAATACGCAGCAGGGAACCCATGAGTCGGTATTCTGTGCCCGTCCTACCGAACATCCGTATCAGGTTTCGAGCTGGTCGGAGATGAAAGACTATTATGATCCGAACGATGTGATCCGTGCTGCCGCCATGATGGTGTCTGTCTCCGATCAGTTTAAGGGAAACAATAATTTCGAGTATGATCTGGTCGATATCGTCCGCCAGGCAATCGCCGAGAAAGGACGTCTTACGGAGAAGGTGGTTGAGGCCGCTTTTGCCGCCGGCGATAAAAAGCTGTATAAAGACGCTTCGGATCGTTTTCTGCGTTTGATCCTGTTGCAGGATGAACTGCTGGCAACACGTCCTGAGTTTAAGGTCGGAACCTGGATCGCCCGCGCTCGCAGCCTCGGAAATACCTCTGAAGAAAAGGATCTGTACGAATGGAACGCCCGTGTGCAGATTACGACTTGGGGTAACCGGTTGGCGGCCGACGAAGGAGGCTTGCGCGATTATGCCCATCGCGAATGGAATGGCATCCTGAAAGATTTCTATTATATGCGTTGGAAAACCTGGTTCGATTATCAGACTCGGCTTTTGGATGGTAAAAAAACAGCGGCGATCGACTTTTATGCAATCGAGGAACCCTGGACCAAGCAGACAAATCCTTATTCAAACGAACCGGAAGGTGATTGTATTCCGACAGTACAACGTATATTTGCAGAAATATTCGGGAAATAACATAACAATATTGAATATATCATGACACATAGAACAATCTCTCTCCTTTTCTTGGCTCTCTTGGTATTGCCCTGCTTTGCCGCGAGTAAGTACGAATCGAAAATAACGTCTCTCGAAGGAGAGAAATGGTGGGGCGGTGCAGTCGGTCTGGGAGCGAGGATGCCTTTTGAAGGTGACCTGCGTTTGTTCGACCTTTCTGCTGAGAATCTGAACAATCAGAACGTGCCGCTTCTGCTTTCTTCGGAGGGACGGTATATCTGGAGTGACAAGCCGTTTTCTTTTCAGGTCGAGAATGGAGAGTTGCGTTTGTATTCCGATTATGAGAAGATGGAACCGGTATTGGCGGGCCGTACGTTAAAAGATGCCTATATGGCTGCTTCAGCCAAACATTTCCCGCCTTCCGGTGATTTGCCGGACCCGTTGTTCTTTTCCATGCCGCAGTATAATACTTGGATTGAACTGATGTATAACCAGAATCAGCAGGATATCCTGAAATATGCGGATCATGTATTGGAGAATGATTTTCCGGTCGGTGTGTTCATGGTGGATGATAACTGGCAGAAATATTATGGCAATTTCGACTTTAAACCTGAACGTTTTCCTGATCCGAAAGGAATGATCGATCGTCTGCACGAGCAGGGATTAAGATCATGTTCTGGATTTGCCCGTTCGTCAGCCCGGATAGCCCGGAGTTTCGTGAGCTTCAGCAGAAAGGATACCTGATCAAGAAGAAGGGAACAAATGAAGCGGCCATCATCCCGTGGTGGAATGGCTATAGTGCCTGCTATGACTTGAGGTAATCCGGCTGCTGCTGAACATCTGAAACAACAGTTGCGCAGCATGCAAGAGAAATACGGGGCGGATGGTTTCAAGTTCGACGCCGGTGATATTGGCCATTATAACGATCCGGGACTGGAGTTTTACGATCAGTCGGCGAACTTCGGTGGGATATGTGCCGGTATTGGGCGGAAATCGGGTTGGATTTCCCGTTCAACGAGTATCGTGCCGGATGGAAGATGGGGGGTGAGGCCTTGGTTCAGCGTCTGGGTGATAAGGATTACTCTTGGAATGCGGTTGGCCTGCTGATTCCAGACATGATTGCTGCCGGTCTGCTGGGATATGCTTATGCTTGCCCGGATATGATCGGCGGAGGCCAGTTCGGTTCTTTCCTGGGAGTGGACCAGACAAAGCTCGACCAGGAGCTGATTGTGCGTTCCTGCCAGGTACACGCCTTGATGCCGATGATGCAATTCTCGGTGGCTCCGTGGCGGATCCTCGATGAAAAGCATCTGGCGATTTGCCGTGATTATGCCCATCTGCACGAGAAGATGGGAACATACATTCTGGAGCAGGCGCATCATGCTGCAAAGACCGGTGAGCCGATCATCCGGCATATGGAATATGCGTTCCCGCACCAGGGATTCGTTGATTGCAAGGATCAGTTCATGTTGGGTGATAAATATCTGATTGCCCCGGTACTGACCAAAGAGCACACACGCAGAGTGATGTTGCCTAAAGGCGTATGGATAGACGATACCGGCAAAAAGTTCAAGGGCCGAAAACGATCGAAGTGACGGCTCCTCTGGAACGCCTGCCTTGGTTCGAAAAAGTAAAATAAGCGGGTGAAAACAGAGTTTCCTGCGTATTCTAATTCCAGAAGGTGCCGGAAACTCTGTTTCTTGTAATCTGCATTATTGAAAATTTGTACTATCTTTATCGGCGAAAAGCGACATTATGGAAACAGCCTCGGAGATAAAAGCTTTTAATAAGTTGTTTGCCGAATATCATGGATTGTTTGTGCGTTTCGCCAATACGTACCTGCAAGATGAAGCGGCAGCGGAAGATATTGCTGTCGAGGGGATCATGTATTATTGGGAAAACCGCTATTCTCTTTCTTCCAATTCGAATATTCCTGCCTATATCCTGGAAGTGATCAAACATAAATGTCTGAATTACCTTCGTCATCTTCGTGTCCGTGAAGATGTGGAACAACGCATCCAGGAACACCAGCAACGGGTGAACAGCCTGAGGATCGCCACTCTTGAAGCCTGCGATCCTCAAGAAATCTTCAGTTCGGAGGCCGGACGGCTCGTTGATGAAGCATTGGCGATGATGCCTGACAAGACCCGTCGGATCTTTATCATGAGCCGCTATGAAAATAAGACATACCCGGAAATTGCTGCCCATTTCTCTCTTTCCGTCAAGAGTGTGGAGTTTCACATATCAAAAGCATTGAAGATATTGAAAGTGAAGTTGAAGGACTATATGACGATTGTTTTGTTCATGTGAATGTGAAATGAAAGTGTTTCAGAAAGAATGATATTTTTTTAGGGGATATCCTTTTTGAGGTGCTTATTATGAAAAGAAACTTGAAAAACACATTATAATTAAGTAACATGAGAAAACAGATTTATTGCCTTTTATCTCTTTTATGGATTAGCTGCCTTTCCGTTTCGGCAGCCGATCGCTGGGTTATTAATCCTGCCGGTGGTATTACTTGGCAGATAGACGAGCGCGTCCCACATGAGGACCATATCGAAATGAGCGGGTTGAAAGTCTCGACCGTGCTTCGCTACGGAGTGGATGCGAATGGCTCCTTTATGCTGAACAGAAGTATGGTATGGCCGATGCTCCGCACGATTCCGAATAATACGCATGCCAGCTTGATGCGTCGTTTTGCTTGGGATGTGACGGATATGGTCGAGGTAAACGGACAGTCTTTACTGAACGAGAAGGTAAAAGAGGTCACGTTGAACGGCACGATGGTCGTGCAGAGCGAATACGTGCTTCCTCATAAAGGAAAACTTGGTCTGACGCGTGTCTTGTTCCCTTCCGTCTCGAATCCGGCTTTTTGTGAAAAATATATTTTACGGAATACAGGTGAATCCACGATATCGATAGAAATTCCTTCTTCCCGTTCGGTTGTCGAGACAGATGCCGCGAAAGGGGTGGATGGTAGCTATAAGTTGGTTTCGACTATCAACGGACAGGCAACTCGTCAGTTGCAACCGGGCGAGGAACTGACATTCAGTGCGATTTTTGCCGGATATAAAAAGAATGAAAGTGAGCTTTCGTTCGATATTGATCGGGAGTTACAGGCTCGGCAGGATTTGATTGCCGGCTTCTGGGATAACCTGGTTCTGGATACGCCCGATCCTGTCATCAACACCATGTTCGCTTTTGCAAAAATCCGTGGAGCGGAAAGTATTTACGACACGAAAGGCGGCCTGATGCATGGTCCCGGCGGCGAATCCTACTATGCTGCAATCTGGGCGAACGACCAGGCGGAATATATCAATCCTTTCTTTCCTTACTTGGGATATGAAGTCGGAAATCGTTCCGCATTGTGCTCGTATGAACATTTCGCCCGTTTCATGAATCCGGAATACAAGCCGATCCCTAGTTCAATCATAGCGGAGGGTGTCGACATCTGGGCGGGGGCCGGTGACCGTGGCGATGCGGCGATGGTTGCTTATGGTGCTTCCCGCTATGCTTTGTCCAAAGGAGATAAGGCTGAAGCCGAAAAGTTGTGGCCATTGATCGAATGGTGCTTGGAATATTGCCGGCGCAATCTGAACGAGAGTGGTGTTGTGGCTTCCGATGCGGATGAACTGGAAAACCGTTTCCCTGCTGGAAAAGCAAACCTTTGCACTTCTTCCTTATATTATGATGCCTTGATCTCAGCCGGTTATTTAGGGAGAGATTTAGGTAAGCCGGTAGCTGCCTATGCTCGCCAGGCTATAGCCCTGAAGAAAAATATCGACCGCTATTTCGGTGGGACTGTCGAAGGATTTGATACCTATAAATATTATGAAGGAAATGATGTCCTGCGTTCCTGGATCTGCATTCCGCTCACGGTCGGGATACAGGACCGGAAAGATGCGACCATCCAGGCGTTGTTCTCTCCGCGCCTGTGGACGGAGAACGGTTTGCTGACGCAGGCCGGAAGTGAAACATTCTGGGACCGCTCCACCTTGTATGCGTTGCGTGGCGTGTATGCTTGCGGTGAGACAGAGAAAGCTACCGATTATTTAAAATTCTATTCTTCCCAGCGTCTGCTGGGTGAACATGTCCCTTATGCAATCGAGGCATGGCCGGAAGGCAACCAGCGCCATCTGTCTGCCGAAAGCGGTTTGTATTGCCGTATCATTACGGAGGGGATGTTTGGTATTCGTCCGACCGGCCTGAATTCGTTTGTCTTTACTCCCCGTCTGCCGCAGGAGTGGGATCATATGAACCTGCGTAAGATTTGTGCGTTCGGTCAAGTATTCGATATCGAAGTGAAGCGCCTCGGTGATAAACTGCAAGTTGCCGTTATCGCAGACGGAAAAACGATCTGTAACCGGAAAATAAAGGAAGGTGAAAATATTCGGATAAAATTTTAGGGGGTTACTTTCGAGAGGTGCTTATATAGTATATGGACAGAAATGTATTACATCGATTTTTTGCAGGAACAGCCTCTTTTGAAGAGGAAGAGGCTGTTTGCGACTGGGTGGATGCTTCTGATAAGAATCGGGAAGAGCTGATAAGGGAGCGGAAATATTTTGATGTGCTGTTGTTGCATAAGACGAAAATAGCAGTATGGTGCGATCCGGTCACCGTTTCAGTCTGCCCTTTGTTATCAGAGAATCGCTGAAGATCGCCGCTGCAATTTCCGTATTGGTAGTGTCTGCCCTGTACATATATAATAACGTGGCAAAACCGGCTCCTGTATTGGCGATGAACAAGCTAGTCGTTCCTCCGGGCCAGCGGGCGAACCTTACCCTGTCCGACGGGACGAATGTCTGGTTGAACGCTTGTAGTGAAATGACTTATCCGGCCTCTTTTAGCGAGGATACCCGCCGTGTGTCGTTGAAAGGTGAAGCTTATTTTGATGTCTCTAAAGATGTGGAACATCCGTTTGTCGTACAGACGAAGAAATGCGATATAAAAGTTTTAGGGACGGAATTTAATGTCCGGGTGAATGAGTCGGAGTCGGATTGTGAATTTTCAGCGGCCCTGTTGGAAGGTTCCATCGAACTGATAAATAAGATGAAGCCTGGTCCTTCCATCCGGCTTGCTCCGATGCAGAAAGCGGAATTGAAGGGAGATAAGATGGTAGTCGATTCGATTTCTGATTTGGATGATTATCGTTGGAAAGAAGGGCTGATCTGCTTTGAGGAGATCCGTTTTGCCGATTTGATGAAACGTTTTGAGAAGACGTATGATATCCGTATTGTGATCCAGAATAAAAAACTGCATGATTATAAATGCAGCGGGAAGTGCCGTGTTTCGGATGGCGTGGACTTTATTTTGCAGGTGCTGCAACGTAGTACGCGTTTCACCTTTTCTCGTAGTGACGATAATGCGGTTATATATATAAACTAACATGTACAACCAAATAAAAAAGAAATGCTTATGGAGAAGAAATAGAACATAAAAAACAACCATGAAAAAGGCGATGAATGTGCGAGATTCACCGCCTTGTAATTAACACATGTCAAACACAAGTATTAATCTTTTAATATCACAAAGTTATGAATAAAATACCTTTGTCGGGGTTTTGTCTTTCATTAAAATCGCGGCATAAACATTTATTTAGGATTATGAGAATAACCTATATGCTCTTATTTGCTGTTATTCTCTGTTTGCAAGCAGAGAATGCAATGTCTCAAAAGATCACCTTGCAAGGTGAAAATCTTTCAGTGAAAGATTATTTGAATACTATTGAAAAGCAGTCGGATTACCTTTTCATTTATGATGCCGGTGTAAATGTCAACCGGAAAGTCTCATTAAACTTGACAAATCGTTCTATCAAGGAGGTGTTGAATAATCTGGTATCCCAATTGGATTTGTCTTATGCTTTGGAAGGTTCCTATATTATCCTCTCATCTGCATCTAAAAAGGAAACAGCCGGAATACTTGCTGCCCAGCAAAAGAAATCTGTTACCGGTATGGTAACAGATAAGAACGGAGAACCGATTATCGGAGCCAATGTGGTTGAGAAAGGAACAACCAACGGTATTATTACTGATGTGGACGGTAAGTTTTCCCTGAATATAGCTCCGGGAGCTGTCTTGCAAATATCCTATATCGGTTATAATACACAGGAAATAAAAGTTTCAGGACGAAATGTGATAAATGTAACCCTAATGGAAAATACGCAGGATTTGGATGAGGTTATAGTTGTAGCCTATGGTTCAATGAAGAAGTCATCATATACAGGTTCCGCATCTGTAATAAAAACGGAACAACTCGAAAAATTCTCAGGAACAGGGTTTACTGACGCTCTTCAAGGGCTGTCTGCTGGTGTAAATGTGACGTCGGATGCAAGTAATCCGGGAGCAGAGGCACGTATTGCAATACGTGGTATTACCAATATGTCGGGAACGACTACTCCGTTATATGTTGTAGACGGAATTCCTTATGATGGAGCTTTGAACTCTATTAATCCGAACGATATCGAATCTTTAACAGTGCTGAAAGACGCGGCGGCAAGTTCTTTGTACGGTTCCCGTGCAGCAAATGGCGTTGTTATTATTACGACTAAAACGGGTAAGGAAGGCGCTCCGAAAATTACAGTGAATGCCGGATGGGGTACTTCAGACAATGCAGTCGGTTATGGGAAAAAAGCGGATCCGAGGCAAACCTTATTATTGTATTGGGAAGGACTTTATAATGATGCTTATTATTATACGGGAGGTTATTCGAAACAGGAAGCTGCTAAATATGCTGATGAAAGGCTTATGGGTAAGATCTTTCATTCAAAAGTTACCGATTCAAAAGGGAACAGTATATACGTGTCTCCGTTCAGACATATAGATGAGAATTGGGTATTGAATGACGGTAACGGGAATCCTTCTATCAATCCGAATTTAGAGTATGCCTGGAAAGAATCGGACTGGGATTGGTTCGGTACATATTATAGCCGTAAACTCCGTCAGAATTATAGTGTGGATTTATCCGGAGCAACCGCCAACGGAAAAACCAACTATTATACTTCAATAGGATATCTGGATGACAATGGTTACGGAGGAAAGGACTACTACAAACGTTATTCCTTTAACGCAAATGTTAATTCTGAAATTAATAAATGGTTATCGATGGGAGGAAATGTACGTTATTCATATTCTCGCCAGAATTCTAATGGACAAACCCGTGCGCTGAACTATACCTCAACGTTATCATCACCGTATTTGCGTAATACAGATAATACGGATTGGGTCGTATCTGAAAAAACAGGCGAACGTATTTATCAATATGGAAAATATACTACAGGATATTTCGGATCACATCCGTTCGGATCTCTCGGTGACTATTGGGATAATGATAATGATGAAAGTTTTAATTCATCCGATGGAACTGAAATTAATGCAAGCTATTACGCTCAAATTACACTTCCTTATGATTTAAAGATTAAATCGGTGGTAAATGTAGGAGATAATACCTCCCGTTCTTACGGATATAGCTCTGCTGTTTGGGGATCCCAGCAGTCCGAACCTTACGGATTTACAATTCTTCCGGCAGGAGGAAGTGCAACTCGCAGTACATACCAGGTATTGTCTGTGACTAATAGTAACACATTGAACTGGAATAAAGATTTTAATAAACATCATTTAAATCTGTTGTTAGGACAAGAAGTTTATTCTTACCGTACTCAATATACTTATGGGTATGGGGAAGGCATTTATCAATTGGGTCAATTTGAAATAGCTTCTGCTTCCGATTATTTTCAAGCATCTTCTTATAGTGACCGTTATGCTTTAATGTCTTGGATTGGTAAAGCAGATTACAGCTTTGATGATCGTTATTATGGTTCTGTTTCTTATCGGCGTGACGGGTCTTCCCGTTTCTCACCTCAAAATCGCTGGGGAAACTTTTGGTCTGTCGGAGGTTCTTGGCGTTTATCAAAAGAGAAATTCTTAGAAGATGCAGACTGGATTGATAATTTGTCTCTCCGTGCATCTTATGGTACTTCAGGAAATGACCGTTTGATTTCCCGTCAATCAAATGGTAAAGCAGGATCTGAATACCTGTATGCCTACCAGGCTGTTTATGGAAACGATAATGTTTGGAATCAGGCAGGCTTGAAGCCAATAACAAATGCAGCTCCTGATTTGCATTGGGAAAAAAATAAACAGTGGAATGTCGCAACCGATTTTTCTTTATTCGGTTGGTTGAATGGTACATTCGAATATTATACACGTGGTTCCGATGGATTGCTTTATTTCCTTGACTTCCCTCTGTCTGCACAAGTCGGAGATGTGAAAGGAAGAAATGTGAATTTAGGTAATATACGCAATAGTGGTGTTGAATTGACATTGGGTTTCTCAATCTTTAATACGAAAAAATTCCAATGGCGTATAGATGCCAATATGTCTACATTGAAAAATGAAGTGACCTATTTACCAACAAAGGTTGGCTTCTGGTCTAATGTAGTTGCTTACTATAAACTTGAAGAAGGTGGATCCTTGTATGATTTCTGGGCACCTCGTTTTGCCGGTATTGATGCAGACACGGGTTATGCTACATATTATAAAGCCGATGGCTCAATTGTTAATTCAACAAGTGCCTTGGTAAGGGAAGAAGATTATGTGAAGGTGGGATCGGCACTGCCAAAGGCCTATGGAGCTGTTACGAATAGTTTAGCATTTAAGAATTTTGATTTGTCGTTTATGTTCTATTATTCATTAGGTGGAAAGATGTATTGCTACAACAAATCGGAATTGGCTTCCATAGGCAGTGGTAAATCGCCCGTCTGGGATCTTGTTAAAGATCGTTGGAGCGAACCGGGAGATACGAGCGCTGAACTTCCGGTAAATTTCTTTGATAATCGTTCAAAGGCTTCAATTGGTTATAGTGATTATTATATTTTGAATAATAATTATCTGCGTTTACGCAATCTCACTATAGGGTATTCTATTCCTAAATCTGTTTTGACTAAGATCGGAATAGAAAGAGCCCGGGTTTATTTTTCAGGAGATAATTTACTCACTTTTGGTGAAGCGACGAAGTATTATACAGATCCGGAAACTGGAATTTCAGGTAATACATACAATGGTAATTCTGATAGTGAAGGATATGGTGGAGGCCGTCGTTTGTATATGTTTGGAGTTAATGTCGTGTTTTAATTTTGAAATGGAAAAATGATGAAGAATATATTTTTAGTTATACTGATAATGACTATTGTGTCATCATCTTTTACTAGTTGCAGTGACTTTTTGGAAACTAATTCTTCAACAGATATAAATGAAGATGTTGCGCTTTCCAATACGTCTAATTTAGATAAAGTCCTGCTGGCTACCTATAAAGGACTTTTAATGGGTGGTAATGTTAATTCAGCAGATAGAGGACTGTCCGGCTTGACAGGTATGTTGTCTTATTATGATTTGGCAGGAGTGGATATTACGGCTCAGAGTACGATCGGTACGAGTGAATTTACTGCATATAGTTTCTCAGATGCCAGGACTCAGGCAATTGGAGGATATACTGCAGCAGTCTGGACACAGTTCTATGATCATATTAATCGCTGTAATATTATAATTGATGCGCTGGATGATGCAATAGGTAGTACAGACGAGAAATTAACTATTAGCGGTCAAGCGAAAGCAATTCGTGCCATATCCTATTTTCAACTTATTTTGAATTATCAACAAACATATAACTATGCCAAAACAAAGCGTGGCGTTATTTTACGTTTGCATAGTAATGATCCGGAGTCGATGCCTTTTTCCACAGTAGAAAAGGTTTATACTCAGATTGTGAAAGATTTGGAAGATGCAAAATCTGAATTGGACGGATATGATCCGGATAATGTTTGGCGTATAAGAACCGATGTTGTATGTGCGTGGTTGGCACGTGTATATCAAGTGATGGGAAATTGGGACGAGGCTTTGGCTAATGCCAAAATTGCATATCAAGCCCATTCAACATTGATGACCAAGGATGAATGGTGCAGTGGCTTTGATGATTTGATTCAGAACAATGTCGCGGAATTGATTTGGGGATACCAGAATACTGACGAAACAAACGTGGGAGATGGTTGCCCGCATGCTATGTGGTTTAATGCGGACCCTGAATTGGCAGATTCAGAAGGTTATTCACCGAATATATATAGTTTCCACAGTTATTTTGTGAGCCAGCAATGGGTGGATTTGTTTAATAATGATTTATCGGATTATCGTGCAAGCCGTTTGAATACGACACCGGAAGATGTCGAAAATGATCCGTCCAAGTCTTTAACGGATAGTCAGGTTCAATCTGTGATGTTATGGCATCGTTGTGGTAATTCTGACTTTGAAATTGCTCATAAATGGGCATATAATAAATTTAAGCATTATGGTGTAGATAATAAATGCCGTCCGGATATCTGTCTCATTAGAGCTTCTGAAATGCTGCTGGTTATGGCTGAATCAGAAGCTAATCTTGGAAATACGACAACTGCTTTAGGTTATTTGAATACATTACAAAATGCAAGAAATGTATCTGTTCCGACTACTACTTTAATAAAAGAAGATTTGTTGGAAGAAATTTATGTGGAACGTAGAAAAGAACTTCTGGGAGAAGGTGTTACGGGAATGTACGACAACTGCCGTTTACAAAAAAGTGTAACCAGGATAGGTTCTTTTTCTGAGAATAATTATGCCGGCCATTTTATTAATTATGGTTTGAATTATTGGGGAACGCCGTCGAGTGGCAATAAGTCTTCTGTTCTGAAGCCGAATGATTATCATTATTTTTTGCAAATACCAGAAGATGAATTTGCTAAAAATACGGAAATCTCGAATGCTGAACAGAATCCATTTAAGGGAGAATGATTATAATGTGATTTGCTATATGCCTATCAGGGCATGAATGTGTATGGCTTTTGTCCATGATATTGAATGTGATGAGTCTTATGGAAGAAATATTCGGTTCATTTTCATATCTGGACGAAAGCTATATTTATATGCAAAACTTGTATAAAATCTAAAGTAGAGAATATGAGATTTTTATCGTTTATGTTAATTTGCTTTTTTTGTGATAAACACTAATGCTGCAAAAGTAGTTTATTTGCAAAAATACTTAGATGCTGATACGCTTTCTTATATAGATGCGGTTCCCGCTATTCGGAAGGCTATTAAAGATTGTGTCCGTTTTCACGCAAACGAATTATTATTGCCAGAAGGGACCTTAAATCTTAAGCCGGACTATGCTTTTGAGAAATATGAATATATCAGTAATAATGATCCCTCGATGAAACGCATAGCGTTTTGTCTGGAAAACTTGAAAGACTTTACTATTAGGGGTAATAATACAAAATTATTATTTTCAGGTTTTATGTCTGCTTTTAGTCTTTCGAATTGTTCGGATATAAAGATAGAGGGGATATCCATAGATTATGTACATCCGTTTGTATCAGAAGGTAAAATTGTAGATGCCGGGACCGGGTGGTATGAATTGAAATTTCCTGATTCTTGTCGTGTAGATTTACTTGATGGTTCTTTATGTATAAGGGATGAATATGGAATAACATACCCTTTTTCCAGTTTATTAGAATTTGATACGGAACGTCGCGAAGTAGCTTATCATGCGCATGACTATTGGATTTATGGTCGAACTTATCCGGCAGTAAAAACACAAGATGGTAATTATCGGCTTTATAGAAAGGATTTTGGAGAAGCCAGGATAGGAAATACCATGGTATTAGGGGCTACTGCTCGTTTAAATCCTGCTTTTACTTTGTGGGAATGCGAAAATATCAACTTAATGAATGTCGATATTTATCATTGCGGAGGTATGGGAGTCATAGCGCAAAGTAGCCGGAATATAGAGTTGAATTGGGTTAACGTAATGCCTCCGTCAGATTCCGGCCGTATCATTAGTGCGTCGGCCGATGCTACTCATTTTGTGAATTGTAAGGGATATATCCGCCTGCTTAATTGTATATTCCGGAATCAAAAGGATGATGCAACCAATATTCATGGTTGGTATATGGCTATTGAACGCGTACTTTCTCCTGAAAAACTATTATTGCGTTGGCATAACAGCGGTCAATTCGGTATTCGGTTTATCAAGAAGGGAATGATGTTGGAATTTGTCGATAACACGAATTTGGAAACTTACGCTCGTTTGCAGGTGAAATCTGTTACCTATTTGAATGCAGAGTATGCAGAAGTAACATTCAATCAAAAGGTTCCTGAACAAGTATCAGTCAATCACGTTGTTGCAGAAGATGATGAGTATCCGGATGTTTTGATTAAAGGGTGTTATATCGGAAACAACCGGGCTCGTGGATTGCTTATTGGTTCACGGAACCGGGTTATTATTGAAGACTGTACATTTCATACCCCGGGTGCTGCTATATTGTTTGAAGGAGATGGAAACTATTGGTATGAGCAATCGGGTGTCCGGAATGTTATTATACGGAATAATCTATTTGATAATTGCATGTATGGATCATTTACCTGGGGGAATGCGTGCATAGCGGTAGGAAGTGGTATACCTCAGCAAAAAAAACTCCCGCTATCATCGGAATATTGTAGTGGAGAATAATACGTTTGAGACATTTTGATTCCCGTATAGTAAATTTATATTGCGTTGATGGTTTATTTTTCGGAATAATAAAATTGTTATGTCTGATAAATATAAAACGTATGGAGATTCTGATAAACGTTATGTCACCGAATATTGTGACAATGTCCGATTTGAATAAGAATACATTTTATAGATGTCTTAAATAAGGATTGTAGATATTAATATGATATACTTTGGAATATGATTAAAAGAATTGTTTTTTTCTTGATGTTATATATGTTCCCTTGTTTGTGTAATGCAAAAGTTACATTGCCATCTTTGATTGGAGACAATATGGTACTTCAGCGTAATACAGTGGTAAAGCTATGGGGAAAGGCGACTCCTTATTCGACTGTGAAAATAAAGCTTTCTTGGGATAATCAAGTATATGAAACGAAAGCTGAAGCGAGTGGCGAATGGGTTCAGAATGTCCGGACAACAGATGCAGGAGGGCCTTACTCCATTACAATCAGTGATGGAACGCCCGTTGTTTTATCAAATATCCTTTTGGGTGAAGTGTGGATTTGTGCAGGCCAGTCGAATATGGAAATGCCGGTACAGGGTTTTTTTCGGACAACCTTGTACAGATGCTGTAAAAACAATGAGGGATGCCAGAAAATATCCTGATATCCGAATGTTTACAGTCTCCCGTAATTCAAAAAAAATACCTCAGAATGATTGTTTGGGAGAATGGAAATTTTCAGATCCGGGCTCTGTAGGGGCTTTCAGTGCTGTAGGATATTTTTTCGGCCGTTGTTTGAATCAATATTTGGATATTCCGGTCGGTCTGATTTGTACAAGTTGGGGAGGAACAAATATAGAGGCTTGGATGAGTGAAGAATCTTTGAAACGAATAAGCATTGACCGGCGATTTATTGCTGAAAATTGGACAGAAGAACATTCGGCTCCAACGGTGTTGTACAATGGAATGGTACATCCGTTATTAAAATATGTGGCTAAAGGTTTTATTTGGTATCAAGGTGAAGCAAATCATCGTAATTTTTATGACTATAAGACAATGCAGGTCGAGATGGTACGCCAATGGCGTGAGGCATGGAATCATGCTGAGATGCCTTTTTATTATGTGCAAATTGCTCCTTATCGTTATGATGATGCCGATTGCCGGGCAATGGCTTTGTTGAGGGAAAATCAATATAAAGCATTGGATGAAATTCCTTATTCCGGTATAGTCGGAACAAACGATGTGGGTTTATATTCGATAATTCACGAACCTAATAAATTGGTTATAGGTGAACGTTTGGCTTATTTGGCTTTGTCCCGTAATTATGGTATCCAATCTGTTCCTGCGGACATGCCTACATATAAATCTGTAAAGATAAAGGAAAGGAAAGCCATACTTTCTTTTAATAACTTGGCTGCTCCTGACGACCAGAAAGATCCTCGTAGTTTCTCATGGTTAGATGATGATGATAAGGTAATCACTTTGAAAGGTTTTGAAATTGCGGGGGCAGACCAAAAATTTTATCCGGCAAAGGCTCGTTTGGTATGGACCGAAAATCAGATAGAAGTTTTTGCGGATGAAGTCCCGGAACCAATCGCTGTTCGCTATGCGTTTAAAAACTATTCGGAAGCAAATGTAAAGACTACATTGGGTCAGCCTTTGGCTCCGTTCCGTACGGATAACTGGGATATATTGCCGAATGAATTGTTTAAAGAATAATTTTTCGTTTACAATAGTATAACGAGTAAAACTATTAGTCCATCTTTTGAGGGATGCAGAAAAAAATGTTTTCGTTTGAGTACTATTTAATGCCGTTTAAACGGTGTTGAAATGAAACAATTTTTTAACTTTTCTCGATGAAAAAAGTGTATCGGTGGTTTTGTTCCTTATAAGGAATCGGTTCGTGGGCTGACGGTAACCGGCGATTTGATCGCTACGATCGTTTATTGACGATCCTGTCGGAGAAGGAGACAAACGTGGAAAGCATGTCTTACTATCCGAAGATCTTTTATAAATACGGCAGACAGGATATGGGCTATCATTATCTAAAGGAGCTTTATGCGAATGAACGCCGGGATTATCCCGAAGTAGCCAGCGGTGTGATTGAGGGAATTGTGTGTGGACTTGCCGGTGTAGATGCCGATGTCACGGCAAACCGTATTACCACTCTTCCGCGCTTTACGGAAGCTACCCGTTGGGTTTCGATAGAAAATATTCCTGTATTCTCAGGAAAAATATCTATCTTGCATCAATCTGCCGGAAGTAGCACCTTTGTGAACAAGTCCGGGGAAGAATTGATTTGGAGAGCCATGTTTCCGGGTAATGTCGCCATGATTAGCGGGATGGATGCCAAGCATACGAACGATGAACTGGGTAATCCGTTCAGTTATCTCGATATTGTTTGTAAACCGGGTGAAACGAAAACAGCTGAAGCACGTAAATATAAACTTGAAGAAGATGAAAAATTCGATTAAACTTGTTGCCTTGTTGTTAACCGCCGGATTTTATTCCGCTTGTACCCAACAACTGCCTCCCGATACCCGGAGCCGCATTTCCTTGGAGGGCAATTGGGGATTGCAACTGGATACTGCCGGTACGGGGATTGCTCCTGATTGGTTGACAAAGCCCTGTACGGATTCTCTTTTCCTGCCCGGTACTACCGATATGGGGAAAAAGGGAACTTACAATACGGATATGACACTGACTACATCCCTTTCCAGAGAATATGTGTTTGAAGGGAAAGCGCTGTACACGAAGCAGGTCCGTATACCGGAAGAATGGGATGGAACATCCGTCCGTCTGGTAATGGAACGCACGAAGCCCACGACGATCTGGATCGATGGAAAAGAAGTTGGGGCAAATAACGATATCTCTACGGCTCAACAATATGATCTGTCCTCTTATCTGTCTCCCGGAACCCATACCGTTGCTATTTTAGTCGATAACGGCAAGCAGGCTGTGCCGGAAAAGGTCTACGGATCTTCACATGCTTATTCTGCTTCCACACAGACAAACTGGAATGGAATTATCGGTGATTTTTATCTGGAAAGCGCACCTCTTTGCGGGATTGATGAGATCCAGCTTTATCCGGATGTCGCGAAAAAAGTCGTGACTGCCAGAGTAACCCTTCGTAACCCGGACAAAGGGGTGGGAAAAGGCACATTGTCCTTTTATGCCGAAGCCTGGAATACGGATAAACAACATAAAACACCGGTACAGACAATTGAAGTGGACTGGACGAAACCGGAACAGGAGTTCGAACTTGCGCTGGGGGATAAGGCTTTGCTTTGGAGCGAATTTACACCGGCTCTATACCGTTTCTCTGTCTCACTAAAAACAGATCGATTCGTCGATACGGAACAGGCAACTTTCGGTTTGCGCGATTTCAAAACAAAAGGACATCAGTTCACCATGAATGGCAAGACTACGTTCCTGCGCGGAAAACATGACGCCTGTGTCTTCCCTCTGATTGCCCATACCGCAATGGATGTGGAGACTTGGCGGTACTATTTCCAGGTAGCGAAACAGTACGGCATCAACCATTATCGTTTCCACTCCTGGTGTCCTCCCGAAGCCTGTTTTGAGGCTGCCGACATCGAAGGCATTTACCTGCAACCGGAACTTCCTGTTTGGGGGAATATCGATATCGACGATACCGAATTATGCGATTATCTGTTGAAAGAAGGGCGGAACCTGCATCGGGCTTATAGCAATCATGCCTCTTTCGTGATGTTCGGATTAGGAAACGAGATGTCCGGCGAAGAAGGACTTGCCATGCTGATCCAGACCTTCAAAAAGGAGGATAACCGCCATATCTATGCTTCCGGTTCGAATAATTATTTAGGCTTTAAAGGAAAGCAGGCGGATGAAGATTATTTCACGACTTGCCGTGTCGGGCGTGAAGACGACAAGCAGTTCAACACCCATGCCCGTGCCTCTTTCTCATTTGCCGACGCTTATGACGGTGGGTATCTGAACCATACGTATCCGAATTCGGAGATGGATTTCTCCTCTGCCAATGCTTTGTGCGATGTTCCGATTATCAGCCACGAGACGGGGCAGTTCCAGGTATATCCGAATTATGAAGAGATAAAGAAATATACGGGTGTATTGAAGCCCCGCAATTTCGAAATCTTCAAGAAACGCTTGGAAGAGGCCGGTATGGCCGACCAGGCGCATGACTTTATGATGGCTTCCGGTAAATGGTCGGCCCTGTTGTACCGGGCGGATATCGAGATGAACCTGCGTACGCCGGAATGGGGCGGTTTCCAGTTGCTCGATTTGCAGGATTATCCGGGACAAGGCTCGGCTTATGTCGGAATCTTGGATGCTTTTATGGAGAGTAAAGGATTGATCACGCCGGAAGAATGGCGGCATTTCTGTTCGGAAGTGGTTCCTCTGTTCTGCACGGAGAAGTTCTGTTGGACGAACGATGAGGCGCTCACCGGAGAGGTAGAGATCGCTAATTATTCCGAAAGTGATTTGAATGGCAAACAATTGTCTTGGGTATTGACCGACAGCAAACAACAGGTTTTGGACAAGGGTGTTTTACCTTTACAGGTCAAACAAGGAGAGCTGGCAAAGGTAGGCACATTGAAATCGGCTATCGCTTCTGTCCGGAAGGCTGAAAAAGTCACGCTCGCCTTGTCGATAGACGGCACTCCTTACCGAAATGATTATTCCCTTTGGATTTATCCGGCTGATAAAGAGGTTGCACCATCTGAAGACATTTGTGTGACGGATGATTTGGATGCCCATCTGAAATACCTGACAGAGGGTGGCAAAGTCCTTTGGTTCCCTTCGAAAGACAAACATAAGGATCAAACGGTAGGCGGACTTTTCCAGACGGATTATTGGAATTACCGTATGTTCCGGACTATCTGCGAAAACTTGGACCGCCCAGTTTCTCCCGGTACATTGGGAATCTTGACTGATCCCGGCCACCCTGCATTGGCTGATTTCCCGACCGAGTTCCACACCAACTGGCAATGGTTCCCGATCATCAAGCAGAGCTACCCTATGGTCTTAGACCGTCTGTCCGACGATTACCGGCCGATCGTGCAGGTAATCGACAATGTCGAACGCAACCATAAATTGGGCTTGTTGTTCGAATTCAAGGTAGGGAACGGCAAACTCTTAGTTTGTATGTCCGATCTGAAAGCCGTACAGGACTGCCCGGAAGCTCGGCAGTTCTATCGTAGCATTTTGGAATACATGGAATCCCCTGCTTTCGCACCGTCTTACTCCTTATCCGCTAAGGATTTGCAAGACCTGTTTACGGCTAAGGTGAAAACGGGCGAGATGAAGAAGTTATTCAATATTTCGTCTTATAAGTAGTCTTGGTTTACTTATCTACATAGTATAAGAAAACATCGGAGTGCCTATTAATTCTGTAATCAGTGGCAGTGATTATAAAATCAGTGCTGGCGATTATATAATCACAACTACTGATTATATAATCACTGACGCCGATTACAAAATTAGTAGACATTTAAAAAAGAATTATTCGGGATGAAAAAAGATTTTTTAGGGATTCTGTAAAATCAAGCTCAACGCTTTCAGGTCGTCGGCCCCGATCAGATCCACTTTTTCTTTGATAAAGAACTTTTTGAATAGTGGTGTGTCCGGTGCACCCCACCAGCGGAATAGTTTGCCTTCCGCATGGGTTTGCCGGATATATTCGCGCATCTTTTCGAGCTTTTCGGCGGGTATCTCTCCCTGGCCTTTCCAGCCGATGTATTTGGAATAATTATCGCTAATGACAGGCATTTGGGCGGCCGGAATACCTTTCCCTAAATCTTCTATCGTACCGTCCAGAAAGATAAATCGGTTGGTTTCAGCAGCAATAGCCTTACGGGGACTTCTCCCTGACAGATAGAACAACACGGCACTTTCTTGCAGTTTCCCGTCCTTTTCATGACAGAAAAGAGATTCGTATGGCTCCAGTTTCTTTTTCAAGACGGGGTACATCGCTTCGCCGTCTGTCTTGCAATCGACCATCAGGTAAAACGGGCGGTCGCTGCCCGGATATACTTTGCCCCCGTTCTTTTTGATCCGTTCGACTAATGGCAAGAGATACAGTTTCTCGAATGTGATATCCGGGTTGGGGGCGACCGAATCGTGGGACACATACAGCTCGCCGTCGATTAGCCATAAATCCGCTTCCACACAATTGAATTGGAATGAAAGGGCATCGAATAGCGGACAGGAACGTTCATAATCGTTGTGTGAGAAAGCATTGTAATGAATTGTCTGGGCTTCGATAGAGCCGGATAACAGACTGATAAGCAGAATAATTACTTTTAGTTTCATATGACAGATTCGTATTTGATAAGGCAAAGGTAAACAGTTTTATCCAATTCTCCGGGAATATTGTTTACATTTGCCCTAATCAATCTGATAAACCATGAATAGACGATTATTTTTTAAGAGATCATGTGCGGGGGCATTACTTTTATCCTGTCCGGGTTTGTTGGCGCGGGAAAATGAAAAGAGACTGCGTTTCGGCTTGGTAACGGATATACATTTTGCTCATCGGAATGTACACGGAACCCGCTATTATGAACAATCCATCACAAAATTATCGGAAGCAATAGACGTTTTTAATAGGCGGAAATTAGATTTCATGATTGAACTTGGAGATTTGAAGGATATGGGTGATACTCCTGAAAGAGGGCAGACTTTGTCGTTTTTAGATGAGATAGAAGCAAAGTTCCAGACATTCGACGGCCCTGTCTATCATGTGTTGGGCAATCATGATATGGATAGCATTTCAAAACCTGAATTCCTCGCGCATACGGCCAATTATGGGAATGCGAAAGGAAAACCTTATTATTCCTTCGTACGGAACCAGATTAAGTTTATCGTACTCGATGGTAACTGCAACGAGGATGGTTCCGATTATGATTCCGGTAATTTCGATTGGACCAAGGCGTTTATCCCCGCTGGCCAAAGAGAATGGTTGCAGCAGGAACTGAAGAAAGACGATTTGCCTGTCGTAATCTTTATCCATGAACTGTTGGATACTTTTTCGGGTATTAGTAAGGAACTTTGTATCGGCAATGCGGAGGAGATCGTTTCGATACTTGAGCAAAGCGGCAAGGTCGTAGCCGTTATCCAAGGACATCATCACGCGGGTAACTATAGTTTCCGGCATGGAATCCACTATTTTACGATGAAAGGAATGATAGAAGGAAGTCTTCCCGAAAATAATAGTTTTGCTGTTGTTGAAATAGACAAAGACTTGAATATCTATATAGAGGGGTTTTATAATTGCAAGAATAAGGAGATGAAACGGGGACAACTTCCCCCGATGCTATACGGTGATACCTCCCGTGTCGGGGTGCCTTATTCGAAAGATCCGCATGTGGTTAAATTTAAGGGGCGCTATTTGATGTATCATTCTATTCCGCCGATGAAGGGGGATCCTGCTTCTGGATGGAATATTGGGATTGCGGAGAGTAAGGATTTGGTTAACTGGACGAAGGTGGGAGAGATCACGCCTGCTCCCGGAGCTGATTATGAGAAGAAAGGACTTTGTGCACCCGGTGCGTTGGTGAAGGATGGAAAGGTGCATTTGTTTTATCAGACATATGGGAATGGTGAAAAAGATGCTATCTGCCATGCCGTATCGGATGACGGCATTCGTTTCAAGAGGAATCCTACGAATCCGATTTTCCATCCGGCCGGAGATTGGACTTGCGGTCGTGCCATAGATGCGGAAGTATGCGAGTTCAAAGGACGTTATTTCCTCTATTTTGCAACCCGCGATAAAAACTACGACATCCAGATGCAGGGAGTTGCCGTTGCTCCGGGCAATACTAATTTCAACCGGGAAGACTGGGTGCAGGCGACGGATTCCTCTATCCTGTATCCCGTGTATCCGTGGGAAGGAAAATGTATCGAAGGGGCTTCGATTGCAAAAAGAGGTGACAAGCTTTATATGTTTTATGCCGGAGCTTACAATAATGCCCCCCAACAAATCGGAGTGGCGGAAAGTGAAGACGGCATTGTTTGGAAACGCCTTTCGGAAGAACCTTTCCTTAGGAACGGCAAACCAGGCGAATGGAATTCCAGCGAATCCGGTCATCCTCATATTTTTACCGATTCGGACGGACGAACCTACTTGTTCTATCAGGGAAATAACGATAATGGAAAAACCTGGTATATCACACAAGAAGAGGTGATTTGGAAAAATGGAAAACCTTTTCTGAAAGGTAAGTGAAGGTGTGTCAAATTGACATTACCGGACGCGGATGACGCAGAATGCGCAGACGAACGCAGATTTATTTTGTTGATAATTAATATATCTGTGTTAATCTGCGCTCGTCTGCGTTGTCTGCGTCCCATGAATACCGATATTTGACACATCATCAGTTTTACCATACCTTCCTGTTCAGTATGCGGACCGAGTTGAAGACCGCCAGCAGAGCGACACCGACATCTGCGAAGACTGCTCCCCACAACGTGACGTATCCCAATGCACCAGCCAACAGTACAATCCCTTTTACACCAAGTGCCCCTATGATATTCTGACGGACAATTGTACGTGTCTTGCGACCGATAGCGATAGCCGTTGCGACTTTGGACGGCTGGTCGTTCTGGATAACGACGTCGGCACTCTCGATCGCTGCATCCGAACCGAGTCCGCCCATCGCAATCCCTACATGGCTTAGTGCCAATACCGGAGCATCGTTCATTCCGTCTCCGACAAAAGCTACGGATTTACCCGGCTCTTCAACCATTTCCCGGATATGCGTCGCCTTATCTTCCGGCAACAGGTTTCCGTATGCCAGGTCGATGTCTAAACGTTTGGCAAAAGACTCGACAATCTCTTTTTTGTCACCCGACAGTAAACGGATATCTGTCACTCCTAACTTCCTCAGTTTGGCAATCGCCTCCACTGCATCATCTTTCAATGTATCGGACAATAGTAGATGGCCGGCATATTTTTTGCCGATGGCGCAGATAACGACGGTCGCCACCTTGTCGGACAACTCTTCGGGGATGGAAATCCCGCGCTCTGTCATCAGGCGGATATTCCCGACAAGTACTTCCTGTCCACCGATGATTGCTTCCATACCATGTCCGGCCAGTTCATGCATCTTCGAGATGTTGATTGCAGAGATATTCTGTTTCTTTGCGTAGCGGACGATCGCCTGTGCGATCGGGTGAGTACTTTTCTGTTCGACGGATAAAAGTAAGGCCAATAGTTCCGGTTCGGAAATTCCATGTGCCAGCATATCCGTCACCTCGAAACGGCCGGTGGTCAATGTACCGGTTTTGTCGAATGCGACGGTATTTATCCGGGTGATAGCATCCAGATAATTGCCGCCCTTGAACAAGATACCGGCTTGTGAAGCCGCCCCGATACCTCCGAAATATCCCAGCGGTACACTGATTACCAAGGCGCATGGGCAGGAGATAACCAAAAATACCAATCCCCGGTACAACCAGTCATGGAAGACATATTGGAAAGACGGCACCACCAGCCCGGCAAGTGCCGGAACTATGACGATCAGCAGAGCCAATACGATCACAGCCGGTGTGTAGAACCGTGCGAACCGGCGGATGAACAGCTCGGCAGGAGCTTTACGTTCGGCAGCATCTTTCACCAACGCTAAAATGCGGGCTAATGCACTCTGGTCATACGGGCGGTTCACTTCTATGCGGACGGCTTGTCCCAGTACGATCATTCCCGCCAGGACTTCATCTCCTTTCCTGAGAGTACGGGGCATGCTTTCGCCTGTTAGGGCGGAGGTGTCGAACGACGCTTCGGTTTCCTGCAAAATTCCGTCGAGCGGTATGCGTCCGCCTGGCTTTACCTCGATCCGTTCACCTGTCTTCACCTCTTTCGGGGAGACGTTGATATATTTACCTTCACGGAATACATCCGTACGTTCGGGACGGACATCGAGCAAGCGGCTGATATTTTGTGAAGCACGTTCGACGGCCTTGTTTTGCAGCATTTCTCCAACCGTATAGAAAAGCATGACAGCTACAGCTTCCGGATATTCGCCAATGCTGAAAGCTCCGATCGAAGCAATCGACATCAATGAGAATTCAGTGAAAAATCTTTTTGCAAAGCCTCACGATAAGCTTCTCGCATGACAGGCAGCCCTACCGGGAGGAAAGCTGTCAGATACCAGACGAGCTTTACCGCCGGCGAGAACCAGCTTTGTCCGGTATGGTCCAAGATCAGTCCCGCAATTAACAGAATTGAAAGACGGGATTGGTAATGCTATCTCCCAACGTTTTTCTCCTTTATTGTGTCCGTGTCCACATCCGCATCCGGAGTGGCAAGTAGCTTTTTGCTTCCATAAATCAATCTGTTTTTATTATTCCGATGCAAAGATCCGAAGATACTTTTGCAACTCGATTGCATTTTACAGATCCGTTGGCTTGCATGCCGGACAAATCCCTTTGACCGTATAGTTGATCGTATCCATGATGAAGCCTTCCGGCAACTGTACGACCGGGATTTTTATCGGGTCCATACAATAGGTTTTATGGCAAACCTCACAGTAAAAATGGATATGCCTGTTTTCTATAAAGCAAGTATCGGTGTCGCTCCGGCAGATTTCGTATTTCATCGACCCGCTTCCGTCCTCGAAAGCGTGGACGGCGTGATGCTCCAACAGGATCGCCAGAGAGCGTGAAATGGTCGATTTGTCTAATGTCTCAAGTTGCGCCTCCAGTTCGAGCAAGGAAATAGGATATGTCTGTTCCGACAATTTCTGTAATATAAGGATCCGGGCGGCTGTAGGGCGCACACCTTTATCATTTGAGCTTCTCTTCGCATTGTTTTGTTGACATAAATCGTATTGTTTTTCTTGACTCTGTAAAATTATAACAAAATTAATGCAACTCAGTTGCAAACTTTTATTTTGATTATTCTGATATTTTTCGCTACTTCGCATTTGTTATGGAATTACCAGAGGAGCAAAATAAGTTAAAGGAGATCGCCGCTGGAAATGTGGAAGCTTTCGAGCATCTGTTTTTCCAGTACCAACCTCGGTTGGTAAATTTCCTTATCGGCCTAACGCACGATAAGGAAGTCAGCCGTGTATGGCCCAGGATTTGTTTCTCTCGTTGTGGAAAGACCGCGAAAAACTTAAAAATGTCCGTTCTTCTCCTCCTACCTTTTCCAGATGGCGCGTTTTACCGTGTATGACTACTTCGATCGTCTTATAGTATCGGAAAAATATACGAACGAATACTTGCAGGAAGCCTCCCCGGCCGAATCAGAGGAAGAAGCCTTGTTCGTCCGCGAGCTGCAATCGATCATCAACCGTACGGTCGATCAAATGTCTCCCCAGCGAAGCAAAATCTACCGGATGAGCCGTGAGGAAGGTTTGTCCAATGACGAAATCGCCATGCGCCTCGATATCAGTAAACGAACGGTGGAAAACCACCTGACCGCCGCCCTTGCCATTCTTCGTAAAGTCCTTTATCTTTTCTTCCTTTTGCACGCTTGAACCGTCATTCGCATGCTTGTCTTTTTTCGGTTGGATGCAAGTGTAATCTGTTTTTGACATTGTCGTGTATATATTCGACGTTGTCAAAAATATATTCGACATTGTCGAAAATATACACGACGTTGTCGAAAACAGATTACACTTGCACAAAACCGGAAAAACATAATGAAGAAAAGTTGAAAAAAAGTGCATATTCGGTTGTGTGTATTTTCATAGTAAGCCGACTCCATTATAAAGCACGGGATTTTATGGAAAACGACAACAATATAAAACGAATCATACAACTTTATTTCGGAAAGCATTTTTCCCGTTCGGGGCGTGTCCTGTTCGGACGTTGGCTGCGGGCGGAAGATGGAGCTTCTGAGAAGACCGATATGTTGCAGGCCTTTTGGGAACATTCGCCGGCAGAAGCGACTGTCGAGACTCGCGAAGACTGGGATGCCCTGCAAAGACATTTACAGGTTGAACCGGTCCGTCGGAATACCGTCTCGATGTATCGTGGATGGATCAAATATGCGGCGGTAATTGCATTGATGCTATTGACGGGAGCGGCGACCTTCTTCGTTACGGATCGCTTGAAACCTACCCGGCATGTAGAGATGGCGGAATTATTCGTTCCTTATGGTGAGAGTCGGCAGGTTATTTTGCCGGATGGTTCACAGGTATGGGTCGATGCCGGTTCGTTGCTCGTTTATCCGAAAGACTTTACGGATACGGAAACCCGTACGGTTTACCTGACAGGTGAAGCTTCGTTCACAGTTCGGAAAAACAGGGAAAAGCCTTTTATCGTGAAGACGACTTATTTGGATATCCAGGCTTTAGGTACGGTATTTACGGTTGCTTCTTATCCGGGTGATTCCTGTACGAGTACGATTTTGGAAGAGGGAAGTGTCAAAGTGGATGTAAAGACAGGCGACCACCAGCCGGCTATCCTGAAGCCGAATGAACGCTTGGTTTATTCGCATGCGGCGCATACGGTAACGGTCCAGTCAGTCGATGCTTTGCTCTATAAGATGGAGCGTAGCGGTTACCTGATTTACGAGAATGTCTCTTTCAGTCATCTGATGGCTTCGTTGGAACGGAAGTTTAACGTGACGATTCATTATAATTCCCAGAAATATGCGGACGAATATTACAATGTCAAGTTCGCCCCGCATGAAACACTGGAGGATGTGCTGACTGTTTTGCAGCAGTTGATCGGCATTCATTTTAAGATAAAGGGAAATGTTGTATTTATAAATTAAAAATAGAGGAGAGGAACAGGATGAACAAAAGAAAACCGGAAAGAACGAAAGTGCGAAAATCCCTCTTTCCGGCGTTTGAAACCGAATTGTGACTTTTTTGGACTCAACGTAAAACGTTGGAAATAATTAATATTCAATTTTCAAACATACAAATATATGAAATTAACTAATCTAATACCTATAAAAGCGGGAAAAACGCTTTCCCGTTTATGCATAATTGGAGCTCTGTCTCTTGGTAGCTCGTTCGTATTTGCTCAAAATCAACAGGTTCGTTTGTCTGGAAGTAATTTAACCTTAAAGGCTGCTTTCAAGCAAATCGAACAACAAACGAAACTTTTCGTAGACTACAACACACAAGATGTCAACGATTCACGCGTGATCAAGAAAGTGCCGGCCGGCAACAATGTCAAGAACGTCCTGGAACAATTACTGGAAGGCACGAACTGTTCCATCACATTCAGTAACGGCCATGTAATCATTTCCAGAAAAGCCCCGGCATCTTCCGAAACAAAAAAAGTCACAGGCGTTGTCAAAGATGAAAAAGGCGAACCGATCATCGGTGCGAATGTTGTGGAGAGGGGGACGACGAATGGTATCATTACTGATATTGATGGGAATTTCGAATTGAATGTCGCATCTTCTTCTGTGTTGGAGATTTCTTATATAGGATATATTTCCCAAGAAATAAAAGTTGGCAATAATGATCAATTTAGAATTAGGCTGGTAGAAGATACACAAAATCTTGATGAGGTGGTTGTGGTCGGATATGGTACGTCCCGTAAAAGAGATATAGTTAGTGCAATGGCTAATGTTAAAGGAAAAACTTTTAGTAGTGCATCCACCAGCAATGTACAAGATATTCTTCAAGGTAAAGTTGCTGGTTTGGATATACGGACTTCACGTTTTCCCGGCGATAATCAATCAATAAACATTCGAGGAGCCAGATCTCTGAATGCAGGCAATAGTCCTTTGGTAATTGTCGATGGCGTTCCTGGAAGTCTCAGCGATTTGAACTCTTATGATATCGAATCGTTAGAAGTTTTAAAAGATGCTGCCAGTTCTGCAATTTATGGATCTATGGGAGCTAATGGAGTGATATTAGTTACAACCAAGCGAGGACGGAAAGGGGTTAAACGAGAAGTTAATTTCAATTCGTATGTCGGAGTAAATGTTCCGCATATGATTAAAATGCAATCCGGTGCACAATATGCTCAATTCCGTCGTGATGGCTATCGTTTTGCACATGGTTGGGATAACTCTTTTACGGATGAAGATGTGTTCTCTACATCAGAACTAGATGTCATAAAGAGTGGAGATTATACAGATTGGCAGGATCTTATGTATCGGAATGGATTCATACAGAGTTATCATTTGGGGATCAGTAACAGTGGAGAGAAAACACAGTTATATCTGTCGTTCAAATATGATGATGAGCAAGGTTATTATCGGACACATGATGTTAAAAATTTGAATTTAACTCTTACTGCGGATCATGAGTTGGCAAGTTTTTGGAAAATTGGTTCTTCAATTCGTTTACGTCGTAATAGTAATTCTGGATATAAAACTATCGGAAATGATATTTTGTATATGACTCCACTTGCTAAGCCATATAAAGAGAATGGAGAGATGGACTTTTTCCCTAATCCTATAAATACATCCGGATATAACCCTCTCGCAAACTATCTTCCCGGACAATTTATAGATGATACCCAAAAAATATCATTAATTGAATTTGACATCTGATATAAAAATAACCAATTGGCTTAGTATGCATACTAACTTTGGGTTCATATACAATAATTATGAAAAAGGCTATTTCTATGGTAAGGATTCTCATAATAATAAGGGGATTAAGAATTCTTCTGGTAAAAACTATAACAAGTATGATCAGTATACATTGAACCATATTATTTCATACGATAAGAGTTTTGGTGATCATCATCTCACTGCTGATCTGGTAGGTGAAATACAGAGCTATCGCTATGAAGAGTCGGCCCTTTCAGGTGAGAACCAACCGGTAGAATATACAACCTATCATAATTTGGGAACAAATAGTGATAATATAAAAATCAGTAGTGGTTACAAAGAGTGGTCATTGGCTTCTGGATTAGTACGTAGTTCGGCTTATAATTATAAGAATAAATATTTCTTAAATGGAGCAATCCGTGGCGGATGGTTCATCCCGATTGGCAAAAGGAAAACAATGGGCGTTTTTCCCATCAGGAGGTGTTGGATGG
>ENA-OQCB01000035-OQCB01000035.1-human-gut-metagenome-genome-assembly--contig:-NODE-35-length-58732-cov-5.317106_pt1 | contig 58732 bp, 57 predicted proteins | sample MGYA00242493_ERZ504568 | MGnify/ENA primary metagenome ERZ504568 (study PRJEB26092, sample SAMD00036229) | human gut metagenome | host: Homo sapiens | study: EMG produced TPA metagenomics assembly of...
ATATGCAATCTGATCATACAGAGGAGTAAGTGCAATTTGTCACCAAAAAAAGCTCTAGAGACGCTTGCATCAGCGATCAGAGGGGCAGGGACACCGATGCTGATGCCAACGCCGTACAGAGCCACGCCCAATGGTGGCAAATGCTTCCAAAAGAAGTGCCTGTGAAAAGTGACATGATGACACATAGAAGAAAAGTGAATGGTACCATAAAGGACGGTGATAGAAAGGCAAGCCCATAGTAAATGAGGGAAGGGATAGCACCTCCCACCATCCATATGCCGATGAGTATATTTACCAGCAATAATACGAAGACAGAAATCGTACAGCGTTTGATTAACAGGGCCATATTTTCGTAAATCAAGTCCATTTTTGTGTGAGATAAATTACTCAGCCATGCTCGAAGAACGAGGAGACCTTGGAGATTGTTTGAGCAATATGGCTGGTATGCCGCAATATTTGAAGGGCAGTGAAAGACACAGAGCCGGGAAGTGCCGGTATGAGATTCTATGTGAAATTCTGGCGGGGCGTAACTTATTAACTGACAGTTAAAAAACTTTCCCTTTAATTTAAAAACTGTTCAATCGTCACACAGACATTCCTCTGCTATAATGAAAACAGTTGAAAATCGTACTTTTGCACATTTTGAGACTGTCGATAGGAAAGGTTTTTACCGTATATGTTTCATTAGCAGGAGGGCGGCTTTAGCTTACGAGGGCCTTCGGAATAAAGAATAAGGAGAGAACGTTATGCAGATGAAAGATGTGATTCGCAGGAAGCGCAGAGAGTGTGGACTGACACAGGAACAGGTTGCCGAACGTCTTGGAGTATCCACGCCGGCGGTCAATAAGTGGGAGAATGGAACGACTTGTCCGGATATATCGCTGCTCGCGCCGTTGGCCCGGCTGTTGAGAACGGATATCAATACGCTTCTGTGTTTTCAAGAGGATTTGACGGAAGAGAATGTGGTGGAATACACCACGCAGATCACAAAGGCCGCTCAAAGTGAAGGGATAGAAGAGGCATTTCGTCTGATTCAGGAAAAAGTGAGAGAGTATCCGTGCTGTGCCAGATTATTGTATCAGATGGCGTCCGTGCTAATAGGACTTCCGATCTTACTGCCGTGTACAGAAGAGCAGATACAAAAGAGCAATGCCTATGCGATTGAATTGTATGAGCGAGTGGAGGCGTGTGACGATCCGATCTATGTGAAACGTGCCCGGTATGTGCTGGCTTCCCGGTGGGTTCAGGAAGAGAACTATGAAAAGGCACAGAAAATGATTGACTTGCTCCCGGAGTATGATGGCTTGGATAAAAGGCAGCTGCAGATTTCCATGCTCATGAAACAGAAAAAGAGTGAAGAAGCTGCGGAACTGTTGGAGAAGAAATTAAATTCTTCCATTCAAGAGGATTTTTACTTCTAAACAGCCTGGCGACAGTGGCTGTCTGGGAGGGAGACAGAGAACGCGCTTGGAAGCTGGCAGAGTATGGGGAGAGTGTTATGGGAATTTTCCAGTGGGATTACAGTGCGTATACAGTGGCATTCTCTGTCGCAGTGGAAGAACAGGATGCCGACCGGTGCCTGGAAATATTGGAAAAAATGCTGAAAGCGTTGGAGAAATCCTGCAAGCTGGAGGATTCGATCTTGTTTGCGCATATAAAGCAGAAGGAGTCAGATGCTGAGCAAAAGGAGACAGACTCCACGGCGATGAGAACACGGATTAAGGACGCCCTGCTCACAGCTATAGAAAAAGATGAGAATTATGATTTCTTGCGGAAAAGATCAGAATTTTGGAAACTGGCGGAAAGATTCAGGGGAACATCGCGGGACTTAAAGCAGCCTGGCGGCACAGTGTAGTACAGTTTTTGCAAGCATAGCAACTGCGAGTTGCTTGGTAATCCGTGCTGAAAATGTTATTGTGTTTCTGGAGGTGGACGAAATATGAAAACGAAGGAAGTAATATCTGAGCTCAGAAAAAAATATGGATTGTCTCAAGATGAACTCGCAGAAAAAGTATATGTAACGAGACAAGCGGTATCCCGGTGGGAGACTGGAGAAACGATTCCCAACACAGAGACATTAAGATTGTTGTCAAAACTTTTTGATGTTTCCATAAACACACTTTTTGGGTTCGCCAAGAAAATTGATCTGCCAATGCTGCGGAATGCCCCTTGATGACTCGATTACCAGTAAAGAAGAAAATGGTATGTTCAATGAAGATTACTGTAAGTGGTGTTATCATGGGGGAAAATTTCTTTATTCCAACAAAGAAGATTTGATTTCTTACTGTTCAGAGCATATGGCTGATGAGAATTGGTCGTCAGAGCAAGTGAGAACATATATGGAAAAATTACTGCCGACACTGAAACATTGGAAATAGCTGAAGGAATATGTGACAGTCTTATTTGCTGATACAGCGAATATTCAACGGGTATAGAACCTTGGCCTTGAAGACATGGGGCAGGAAAGTCTATGCGGGCCGATAAGATATTGCAAATAAATACATTTAGGGGACAGCCATGCCTTGGAACACTGACAAAATTATTATGTCTGGGGGTGGCTGTCTTTGATTGTTTCAGGGACTGCGACTGAAGAGGGGGACAAGTAGGTGCAGTTAAAGTGTATGAAATATATGCGATTGTGCTGCAATATCTACATATCAGAAATCCAGGGGAAAGTGAGTATTAGTATAAATGATACATTGGTGAGAGAGGTGAAGAAATAGTTAGATTATCCAAGGAAGAACGTTTGAGTTAACTTAATTAATACCATGTAGGTTTGTCAAACATATGTTACACCATACTGAATAAATTCCTTGAGGACAGTTTGTGGAGATTTCCATTCCAAAGGTCTCATGGGGAACTGATTGTAATCCTTGCGGTTGTATGCTTTGAGTTGCCTGGAAAAATCCTCGAAAGAGTAGAATTTATGGCTGGCATAAAAACGTTCATTATCTTTCCGGTGGCTTCTTTCCACTTTTCCGTTATGCCGGGGAGTAAAAGGACGGATGAGTTTGTGGCGTATCCCGTGTTCCTGCAAAGCGCGCTGGAATAAAGTAGGAGTTTCTTTGCCGGAAGTGGAAAAACGTTTTGTGAATTCCATACCATTATCTGTCTGGACGCATTCCACAGGCATGGGAAAGCGTTCCAGAAAGTGGCGCACAAACATTGCAGAGGAATAGGTACTGTGTTCCTGAAAAGCTTCCACATACCGCCAGCGGGAGTATTCGTCAATGGCGGTATACTGATAAAAGCGTTTTCCTTTAGCTTCATTGACCATACAGGAGGCAGGAACGAATTTGACATCGATCTGTACCCGTTGTCCTGGATATTTCATCTGCTCATAAGGCTTTGGAATGTATTTGGGATTGGGAAGCTTCTGAGCCATGATGCCTTGCTTTTTGAGGAAACGGTAGAGACCGGGGATCGAGCGTATATAACCACGCTGCATGAGTTTTACCCAGAAAACGACCAGCCCGGCATGGGGATTGCGTCTGCGCATATCCTGGATCAGATTGATCTCGTCAGGAGTATGCTGGTTTGGATGGGAATGTGGACGTCTAGAGCGGTCGCGCAGGGAATCCAAGGAACCATCGTAGCGGTTTTTCCAGCGGTAAATATACTGCCGGTTTGTCTTATACTTTCTAGCAGCATTGGAAACGCCGTAACGATTTGCGTAGTTAATAAGGGATAGACGAAATCTCATATCTTGTGTTATACTTGCCATGCGAGGATACTCCTTTGTTAGTGATTTGGGTTTGGCGATTCAAATATAACACAAAAGAGACAATCCTCGCTTTTTAATTATTCAGTTGTAACATATGTATTGTAATCCTACACCATCAATTTTACAGCCAGCGCAGGGCTACTTGACAAAGGGAAGTGCAGGTATTATTATAAATGATATATTGGTGAGAGAGGTGAAAAGATGAGAAGATAATTTACTTTTGATTACATGAATTCGTTGCGGTGAGCGTGTCATTACGTGGACCGCTTTATCATGTTGCCAAAAGTGGATTATGTTCTCATAACCTCTCTTTTTTGTGCGCAAAATTTGATGATAAATGGCATGAACTCTTTTTATGCTGAGGGTATGGTATGTAAGGAAACTGTTTGGCAACAAATGGTTTCTATTTTTTTACGTGATAAGCCGGATGTGTTTTCCTAAAGGGGAGGAATGAGTATGTCACAAATTAGCGTGAATAACCTTACATTTTGTTACGAAGGAAGTTTTGATAATATATTTGAAAATGTTTCATTTTCCATTGATACGAATTGGAAATTGGGATTTATAGGCCGCAATGGCAAAGGGAAGACCACCTTTATGCATCTACTGCTGGGAAAGTATCCGTACAGAGGAGCGATCAGCACAAATATAAAATTCGATTATTTCCCATATCGGATAGGGGATGAGCAGAGGAGTTTGGCTGCTGTGGAATTTATTGAGGCACTAAAGCCAGGCTGTGAGACCTGGCGGGTAATCTGTGAACTGGATGAATTAGGTGAAGAAGCGGATATTCTTTACCGAGCTTATGAGAGTTTAAGCCCAGGTGAGCAGGCCAAAATTCTTTTAGCTGTTTTGTTTTCAGGTGAAAATGATTTTTTATTAATAGATGAACCGACGAATCATCTGGACCAAAATGCCAGAGAAAGTGTTAAAAAGTATTTGGCCTCAAAAAAGGGGATTCATTCTCGTGTCCCATGACAGGGACTTATTGGATGCTTGTATCGACCATGTTTTAGTGCTGAACAGGAAAACAATTGAGGTGCAGAGCGGAAATTTTTCTAGCTGGTGGGAAAATAAGCGGCGCAAAGACCAGTTTGCTGTGACAGAAAATGAAAAGCATTTAAGGGAGATAAAGAAATTAAGGCAGGCAGCGAGACGAACTGCGAAGTGGGCAGATAAAAATGAAAGTACGAAAATCGGCTTTGACCCTGTAAAAGAACATGATCGATTTTTGTGTACGAGGGCTTATATCGGTTCAAAAACTAAGAAGCTGCAAAGCAGAGCAAAACAGACAGAGAAGAGATTGAATCGGGAAATTGAACAGAAAAAAGGCTTGCTGAACGATCTGGAATCTTCTGTGGACTTAAAGCTGGAACCTCTTTTGCACCATAAAAATACGATCGTAAATGCAAAGGCTTACGGCTTGAAATATGTTGGTTCCGAAAAGCCGCTTTTTGAAAACTTGACATTTGAGATCAACAGAGGGGAACGAATTGCTCTCTGCGGGAAAAATGGGTGCGGCAAATCGACACTGCTTCGTATGGTAATGCAGAAAGCAGGGCTGGGAGACACAGATGGTACTATCTGGGAGAGTGGCGTGTGTGAAACTGCAGCAGGACTTGTGATATCTTATGTTCCTCAGAGTACGGAGAACTTAAAGGGGAGTATGATTGCTTTTTGTAGAGAGTATGATCTGAGCCAGAATTTGTTTTTTACGGTGCTGCGGCAGCTTGATTTTGAGAGGGTTCAATTTTTTAAAAACATGGAAGAGCTGTCGGAAGGACAAAAAAAGAAGGTACTGCTTGCAAGGAGTCTGCTTACCCCAGCCCATTTATATATCTGGGACGAGCCTTTGAATTACATGGATGTGTTTTCGAGAATTCAGATTGAAAAGCTGTTGCTAGAATACCGACCGACGATGCTTTTTGTGGAACATGATCTAAAATTTTGTGGGAAGATAGCGACGAAGATCGTTAAGCTGCAGTAGCTGTAGGCGGCTGCGTTCAGTGCGCAAGGCCTTAAGATTGGGAGGAAGAAGCGGGTTTGCCCGTTTTGGTTTTTGAAAATTTTGTTGTTTTATGTATTTACAAAATGTATTTTATTATATATAATAATTGTATTGAAACAATACGGAAAGTGAGAAGGATATGGATTACTATTCTAAAATTAATTATATGAATCAGTATATGATCTCCAAATCAGATGTGATGGATTCATTAAGAAACTATATAGTACATTGTGAAGAGACACAGGAAGAGGGATGGTCAGAGAATAAGAGGGAGGTAATTTTAGAGATACTGAAGAAATTTTCCAGGTGTGTAGAGGAGCTGAGGTTCCCTGAGATTGAATCGGTAGATTGGTTTTATCAGTACATGTGGAAAGGGGATGGAATTGTACTTGAGTTACAGCACTGTGATAAGGCAGAATTTGATGAGGAGCAGGGACTTGTCTCCATGGAAAGCTCAAACAGTATGGTTCTCGCACAAGTGAAATGCGCCTATCTTACGGTGGAGCAGTATGCAGAAAAATATGACGTGACAGTCACTGCGGTCAGACAATGGATTCGCCGGGGAAAATTGCGCAGTGCTGTGAAAATGGGAAGAGACTGGTTGATTCCTGAACTGGCGGACAGGCCTCAGAGGGGATATGAACCGGTGACTTATAGCTGGCAGTATCTTTCGGATGCTTTGTTGGAGGAATATCCATTTTTAGATCAGTGCTGCGAGCTTCACATTATGCGGAGTGAGAGAGAAAGAGCAATGTTCCAGGCGGTGCTGTTGAACAAATATGGAAAAGTGTATGAAAAATTGCGGATGGGGATAAAAGAAAGAGAGAAACTAGAACTGGCATTGATATCCCAGCCGGAAGTAGAGGCGGAGGAATGGCAGCAGAGTTTAATGTTTGTGCCCAATAAGGAGAAAATATATTATCTAAAAGGAGGAAAAATTATGCTGGAAGAAGAAGTTAGGAAATATGAAGACACAATAAAAATGATGAGAGAGAATAATTTGGAAATTCACACGTCTAATGATCTTTATGATGAAGACGGGATGTATATATGGGGATTTTCAGCATCGATGTCCAGTGTAGATTACGATGAGGAAGGAAATGAGACAGGAGAGGCAGAGGCCGTGAGGCTAGATGGCGGAATTGTGATACCTTCGGAGTCGGAATTTATGATGGAAATGGAAGAAAACGGCTACACGTCTGCAGCGGAATTATGTGACAGTATGTCCGGGGATATCATCAGTACATATATGACTGTGGCAAATATGGGGGAAGGATTGAAACCGGAGATTTTAAAAGAGTTGGATCTTCCAGAAGAAGCAGCTTATGAGTCATCAATCTTATATATTCAAAATATTGAGGCAGAGCATTTGGAAAATCTTAAAATGTTCCTGAAAGCCTTTGACTTTGTGAAGGAAGGGATTCCTGCGTCAAACTGCAGTTTGGCAGTCTGCCTTATGAGCTGGGAGCAAGAGAGCGAAAAGGCTAAAATCTTTCTGGAATGCGGATGGAGAATACGCAGTATAGATCAAAGCGCAGTACTTGTGTACAGACGGCTCTGAACGAAATCTGCTGGGAGGAGATAATGTATGATGATTCAGAAATATTTGGATAGTTTGCTGAATGAAGGATTAGAAGAGGTGCGGTTTCGATTTCGCCAAAGGATTGCAGAGGATATAAAAAATAGGTTGTGCAGTCTGCTGGCCAGATGGGAGGAAGAAGAGTACAGGGAGACGATTCTGTTTACAACGAAAGAGGAAGCACTGTTTTATGAGCCTTATGCGGAAAAAGAAATCAGAGAACTGGTGGTCGCGGGAGTTAGAAACAGTATGCTGGAAGTTGCAGCCAGTGTGAACTGTAAGGATTTTAAGATGCCAGAGCCGCTGTCGGATAAAAAGATAAGAGAATTGACAGCGGAGGCCATCAGATACTTTTCTGACTGTGAACTGCGTGCACTGATACAGGAGGCACAAAACACAGTATATGAGGATGTCTATGAAGCTGCCAAATGTAGGTATCCGTTGGCTTGGACTGTATGTCTAAAATTGCCTTGCTAGAGGAAAGTGAGTGGGGATTTGTAAAATTCAAGAAGAGAAAAAAGGGTTTTGACTGAGGAAGAGATGCGGACAGAGCCAAAGATACAAAAAGTGATATGCGATGGGTTTACACTGGAATTTGATGAATATTTGGAAGAAACGATAAGAGAGGTTGTGGGTGGAAAGCAGGATGCCTTTTATGTGGATTCATTTAAGGCATTGTCGAGAAATTTTGAAAAGGTTCTGCATGTAATTCAAATCCTACTGGAGAGTGACAGGGCCTTTGTCACATGTAATTATTACATAAGCAATGGATACCTGGAAAAAGGAAAAAAATTTTGCGCGCGGCACACAATGAAAAGGAAATGTTCATGAATACCCGAATCACAGGTCGGACTCCAAAGAAAATAAAGGAGTTTTTACAGGTATTTGTGTAATTTCGGACGGCTTGAATTTTACCTGGTCACTGTAGGCTTCGTGGATTATTACATAAGTAAAAATGAATGAATATTATTCATTGACAAAAGCAGTAAACGGTGTTATAGTTTTTGTGAGCTCAGAGAGGAGGGATACCTATGCCGCGAATCACTAAGGAACCAGAGGTGCGTCGGCAGGAAATTTTGGACACGGCTATGAAGCTGTTTTATGAGAAGGGGTATGAAAAGACTTCTATCACAGATATTGCAAGGGAAATGGGAGTGGCGCAGGGGCTGTGTTACCGTTACTTTTCGTCGAAAGAAATGATTTTTGACTCGGCTTTGGACCAGTATGCAAAGATGCAGGCTGCTCAGTTGACAAGGGGAATGTTGGAATCAGAATATTCTTTAAAACAAATTATCTGTGAAATGCCTACTTTTCTTGATGTGGAAAAGGACGATAATTTTTATTATAAAGTTTGTCACGGAGAAGAAGGAGCGAAGACGCATCAGCAGCTATCGATGAAAATATGCGAAAAGATGCTTCCAGTCATAGAACAACTTTTGGATAGAGCGGTTGAAAAAAAGGAGATTGAACCTATGGACACTCATGTAGCTGCGTCTTTCTGTGTATATGGTCAACTGGGTATATTGTTAGACCGGTCAATAAGCGGCGAGAAGAGAGTCATAAAGATCAAGGAATTTCTGCTTAGAATGCTGAATTTGGCTTAGAGATGTATTCCTCTTTTGAATAGTCACGTGATAAAAATCCCCGTTTTAAACGGGGATAAGTTTAAATCTAATAATGAATGAAATTCATTCATATGGAGGCGATGATAATGAACATGAAAATGGATTTTGTAAATGGAAGCACCAAAAAAATGCTTTTGGTTTATGTTTTTGCCGGTTATGGCGGCGATGTTTTTGAATATGGCTTATAATGTGGTTGACAGCTTATGGATAGGGAATCTGCTGGGAGAAAACGCATACGCGGCGTTGACCAGTTCCACGCCGATTATTCTGATATTGAATTCCATAGCAATGGGAGCGACAAACGGAGTGGCAATTTTGGTGTCCCAGGCGATCGGAGCTAAGGATGAGGGGGCTGTGGAGAGGGTAATCTCCACGTCTTTGGTTGTAGCGATGGTGTTTTCCGTGTCTGTAACCTTGCTCTTGGAGCTGTCGCTGCCTTGGCTGTTACGTGTTTTAAATACACCGGATAAGACCTGGGAGATGGCGAAGGACTATCTGTCTATCTATCTTTTGGGCTATGTTACCGTATACTTGTATTGTTACTTTACGGCAGTGCTCCGCAGTTTTTGGAAAATGCAGTTTTTCCAGATGGCGGCAAATGCTCGTGTGCACGGTGCTGAATGCAGTTTTAGACCCCATCTTTATAAAGAGTATCGGGTTTAGGGGAGCGGCTATTGCCACTTTGTTGTCGCAAAGTATTTGTCTGCTGTTTATGCTGGTCTATATTGCGCGGAAGAAGGTCTTTCGTTTTCGAATTGCCAAATTTGAGACACGTATGGTTGGTGAGATTATCGCCAAAGCAGTTCCTTCTGCTTTCCAGCAGAGCATACCGGCAGTCAGCACCGGTTTTTTGACTTCACTGGTCAGCCAGATCGGGATAACTGCGATTGCAGCTTATGGGATTACCGGAAAATTAGAGATTATACTTTTCTATCCTGCAATGGCCCTGAATATGGTATTGACTAATATTATTGGCCAGTGCGCCGGGGCCAAAAGAAGCGACAGGGAGAGGGACTATCTGAAATATTCTATGAAAATAGGAATTGCCCTTTTGACTGTGCTCTCTGCGATCGTTGTGGGATTTTCAAAACCATTGTCTGGATTATTCCTGAAGAGTGGAGAAATCGCCGAGATTGTAGCCGGGTATTTTATGATTGTGAGCGTAGGCTATGTTTTAAATACGGTTACGAATTGTTTTCTCGGAACTTTGAATGGTTTGGGAAAACCAATCAAAAGCATGCTGCTGATGGTCTTTTATTATATGATTGTCAGAATGCCTCTTGCGTGGTTTTTCAATCATCTAGGTTTGGGATTGAATGGGATATGGGCCGCGGTGCTGATTAGCCATATAGCTGCAAGTGCAGCGGCAGCTGTCGCCGGAAAAAGAGAAATGTATCTTTTTAACGGGGAAACGTTTTCTTGAATTTGACAAATTACATTCTTTGTGTTATGTTTTTCTTGCTAGTATGAAAAGTATAACTAAAATAAAAAGTAGGATTGGAGTTGTAATGATGTCAATGAAAAAAGGACAACACATATTTGGAACGGTTAAAGTGGGAGAAAAAGGACAAATTGTTATTCCCAAAGAAGCACGGCAGATTTTTGACATTAAGGCAGGAGATACCTTATTAGTGTTGGGAGATGAAGAGCAAGGGATAGCTATAGTGAAAGCAGACGTTATGAAAGAATTAGCTGTGAAAATATTGAAAGGGCTTGGCAAATTAAGTAATGGCATAGGGGATGAAAAATAACATGATGCGTATCTTACCGATAGCTTTCATTTTGGATTTACTTATTCCTTTTACTTTAGCTCCTGCATATAAAGGATATAATCATTTGACACAGGTTATGAGTGTTCTCGGAAATAGCAAAGCACCGTTACACAGTGTGTATAATACATGGTTAGTAGTCTTTGGAATTACCTTGGCGGTAACTAATTTTAAGGTATATGCGATTGTCTCGGAGGGTTCAAGGCTGATTGCAGTAATCCTTTTTGCCATATTGCTGGTTTATGCAATCGGTGGCTGTATCCTTTCAGGCTTATTCTCTGTAGGAGAAGGAAAAAGTCTTAATAGTCTTTCCGAAAAAATACATGGTTATGGTTCTGTTATCGGGTTTACGTGCTTGACATTTGCACCGCTTTTATTGGGGATTTATACGTATAAAAGAAACAATATCAAATTTTCAATTTTCAGCATTGGGTGTTTCATATTAGCACTATTATGTTTTTCGTGCTTTGTTATGGGAGATAAACCTAATTGCAAGAATACATTTTTAGCATTTGAGGGTTTATGGCAAAGATTATCTTTATTATTTATGTATCTCCCCTTAGGGTGCCTGGCGATATTTGAAAAATGAAAGATGGGAGAAGAATGTGATAGATTATAAAAAGTTATCAGAGAATAGTTTTAATATGCAAGCCAAAACCTATGATACGGATAAAAATGGAAAACACGCAAGGAATTTATATCAAGACATTATAAATACATTAGCTGCCTTACGATTTTCTAGTGTACTTGATGTGGGATGTGGCACAGGTGAAATTTTGAGTGCTATTAGAAAACGATATCCCACTGCTTCATTATACGGGATTGATATTTCACGAGAAATGTTAAAACAGGTGGAAGAAAAAAGAATAGCTAATGTAAGGTTGTATCTTGGTGATGCAGAACATTTACCATTCGAAAATGTAAAGTTCGATGTATTGATATGTACGGATAGTTTTCATCATTACCCTGAACCACAGCGAGCGATTGATGAATTTTATAGAGTATTGCAGAAGGACGGATATTTATTATTGGCTGATTTTGTGAAACCGTTTCCTGTTCGTCAGTTAATGAATATATTTCTTCCTTTTAGCAACGAGGGCGACGTAAAAATATATTCTCGAAGTGAGATATTAAGCTTTTTGAGACGGAATGGGTTTCGGGATATCCAGTATCAAAAATAAACAAGTCCAGTTATTTAGCGGTAGCTAAAAAGTAAAATTAGAGTAAACGTATAAAAGGACCTAAAAAATATTAAAAATTGGGATAAATAGTGTAAATATAAGCAGCGATGAAGGTTCGTGATTGAGAGTGACTATTTTTACAAGAATTTTTCAGAAGATTTACAAACAGAAGATTGCTGTGTGTTTACATTACGTATAAGATTTGATCTAGAAAATGGTGCCATCGGCTGCAGAAGGGATGATAAGCGGTATTGACTGCTGAAAAAGTCATAAGGTGAACAATGGGAAGAAAGAAAAATAATAAGAAATTAAAGCAGATGAGAGAATGCCATGAGAGTGCGCACATGATGTCCAGATACCAATATGTGATGGATAGTCTGCTGTGTAAGCTAAGGTTGATTGATGCGGACTTAAAGAGAGATTTGAAAAGGCCGGTTGTCCAAAAGATTACGGGCAGAATTAAAACGGTTGAGAGTATACGCAAGAAAATAGAGAAGAAAGGTTTAGAACTGAATTATAACTGTGTGGTCAATGGCCTAAATGACATTGTGGGGGTTCGCGCAATCTGTTTTTTCAGAGACGATATTTATCGTGTGGCTGATGCTGTTCGTGGACAGAAGGACATTAAGATCTTAAAGGAAAAAGATTATGTGGCGAAGCCGAAACGGTCCGGGTATCAGAGTATTCATTTGATTGTTGAGGTTCCTGTTGCCTATTATGAGAAGGTGGAATATGTGCGGGCAGAAATTCAGATTCGGTCGTTTGCGATGGATTACTGGGCGGAACTGGACTATCAGATGTGTTATAAGAAAATGCAGGGGAAGTCGAGGCGATTCGCAAGGAGATCTGTGGTTATTCAGACGTGATGGCTCAGATGGACAGCAAAATGATTGAGCTTCGAAAGAGAATTGAACAGGAGACGATGAAAGGATAAAAACAGGATATTGACGTTTTCAGACGCCAATATCCTGTGAGAAAGCTATCCTAACTCAATTCCCCAGATTTTACAGTCTCTGGTACCCACTACTGCGCAACTGTTGTAGACTGCTGGGGAGGCTTCAATTACGCCCTCACTCAGGGAAAGAGTACTGTGTACTTGACCAGTGATTCCATCCAGCAGGTATACATTTCCATCGCTGCTGCAATATAGGACTTTTCCGGTGCCTTCGGAATCATATACGCATACCGGGGAGGACCAGGCATATCCAGCTTTGTGTTCCCAGGCGACCTCTCCGGAGTCCTTCTTTAGGCAGGCCAGGACGCCGGCTGCGTTATTTTCTGTCTTGGAGACAGTGACATAGATATAGTCGGACAGACTATTGGTTCCAGTCGCGATTGTGGATTGAACACCGCCGGATACCCCCTCTTCTGAGTGGCATTCGTATTCCGTCTGCCATATGATTTCACCGGTTTCCGCATCAATTTTCCATATGGGAACGGGAGCTGTATTGCTGCTTCTCCATCCGAGATGGAAGGAGGTGCTGACATACAGATAAAGTCGCTCATTTTCCACGGAGAGAACTGGTGTAGAGTTAGAGTCGTCGAGAATATCCTGTACCCAGACTAAGTGCAGAGTATTCAGATCTAGGCACATGAGGTGCCCGCCGTTATCTGCGATGAACAGATGGCTTTTGTACACGGCGGCGCTGTCTTCCATACCCAGCCAGTAGTTTTGGGTATTGGAACGAGCTCCTGAATAGCGCCATTTTACGGTTCTTCCTGGGGCTATGGACAGGGTGCCGGCGGTCTGATCGTAAGCAGTATTCAGCTTGATTAAATAGAGGATTCCGTTTTCTCCCGGGTAGATTAAAGTGTCCGTGTCAGCGTCCACCAGAGGGGAGGAGTCAAAAAAGCTAAGACTTCCTCTCTGTGAAAAGGTATCGTTATCTCCAAAGGTATACATAGTACTGCAGTCTAGGAGGTTGATGACGAAGACTTTAGCAGTGCCCAGATTGCTGTTATAACCGGCCCCCACATATAAAATGGGATACCCGCGGGGGTCCAATGCGCCAGAGCCTTTGAAGGTATATCCTAGATTCAGAGATTCACGGGTAGGTTCGCCGGATTCCAGATCAAGGAAATAAACATAGCCGTCCATACAGGCGTAGATGACCTCCACAAGGTCATCTTTTTCTTTTGCCCAGTCGTACATATTCATATGCTGCTTCATCTCTTTTGGCCATTTGCTCATAAGAGGCTGTCCGGTCCAACCGCTTCCACTCCAGGAGTCAGAGCCGGAAGTGAGGGAGCCTGTGTTGTGAGACCATTTTCCAGTCAGAGTGTAATTTTTCATCTCGGCAGTGCCATAGGCGGCATTGTCTCTGAAATTGTTGCCACGGAAGGTGACGATTCCTTCCGTCTTTGTATAGTCTTCTCCTAAGTCGAAGATGATTTCTGAGTAAAAAAAACTGTTCCCAATAAAAAAACGGAGGGCTTCCAATTCAGAATTGGAAGCCCTCCTTTTTTATATATCAAATTAACTATTTATTTCTCACCACGTTTAGTAGCTGAGTAGTTAATCTTCAAAGCGTATGACTTTCTAAGAGCATTTTTTACGTCAGTAACAATACCCATTTTAGTCTTCTGGTCTACTTTCAGAGACACAGTCATTTTGGCAGCGTCACCCTCACTCATACTAGCACGTTCCTGGAAGATGAAGTCCTGTACTTCGCCCACTTCAGCATAGCTGTCGTTGAGCTGAATACGGCTTTCAGTACCCATTTTCGCACGATATTCCTGAGTCGGTTCGCCCACATAAATGAATGTCACCAATGATTTCTTCTCCAGTTTTTCGAGTTCAGTACCTTGCGGAAGTGTAAACTGCACCTTTAATGTTACCTCACGCATTGTTGTTACAATCATAAAGAAGAACAACAAGGTAAAGATAAGGTCAGGCAATGAAGAAGTATTCAAAGCCGGCATTTCACGTTTACCAGTCTTATTAAATTTTCCCATTACTTACTACTTTTTTTCTCCGTATTTTTTAGGTTCTGCTTCAGAAATTCGTTGCGGATAGATTTCACGAACTGCCTTTTGCTGTTCGTCACTCAACTCCGAGTATTTAACTCCGAATTTTTCTGTTGCTAACTCGTCTCTCAATTCATTATATGCAGCCACCAATTCGTTCTGCACACTAATATATGCCTGATAAGAAGATCCACGGTCGTTCTGCAAAGAAATTACGTGCTTGTCATTAACCATATATGTACCGAAGAATTCCACATTCTTTTGTGTCTTTTCCGGCATGTTCTCTGCGTTATTAACGTTAGCGATAAATTCTTTGGCTTTCTGTCTCAACTGATCAACTCCGATATAATCATTTCCGCACATCAAAGCATCATCTTTATTCAGATAAACCTGCAGGATGTTACGTTCTTTAATCTTATCGGTAGTATCATCATTCTGTTCTTCGGGTGGTGGAGGCAAAAGTCTTGCCAAACCACGGTCCGTATCCATTGATGTCGTAATCAAGAAGAAGATCAGCAACAAGAAAGCGATATCCGCCGTAGAACTTGAGTTAATATCAGGAACTTTTCTTTTTCCTTTTGCCATTTTAATTACTTATTTAATCGAGTATCCTCAATTGATTACGATAATTTTTTCTTTATACCACTCACAATGATTGCAACAACAGTCACAAACAACAAAATGTAAATAGAATAAAGGAACATATCAGTCAGTTTCAGCCAGAAATAAACGTTATCTGTACCTTCATAACCCGGGATATTCATCGGCGTACCGCTACCCATAGCCCAAGCTATAATTAAAACAACAACCAAAAGAACCAAACCAAGCAAAGATTTGATAGCAGAAGCCGGATTATCTTTTAAAGCTGCACCAAATTGGAATACGGCAGCAATCACAGTAGCTGCGATAGCGATACCAAACAAAGCATACATCAAATAGAGTAAGGCGTCTGTTTGAGCCGGCTGCCACATTTCGGGATCTACTCCCGGAATCACTGCATCGCCCGTAGCGTCTCCTCCAAAGAAGAAGATACCCATTACGATGAGGATAATGGCAAACATCGCATACAGTGCGTAGTACGATGCCTTATATGTTAACTTACTCATTTCAAATTATTTTTTGTATTTCAGATCATATTTGATTACCATGTCAAGCAAAGAGATAGAAGAATCTTCCATTTCGCTTGTAAGAGCTTCAATCTTAGAAAGTACGTAGTTGTAGAATACCTGAAGAATCAAAGCAACGATCAAACCGAAGATAGTTGTGATCAAAGCGACTTTCATACCACCTGCTACAACCGTCGGAGAGATATCACCTACCTGCTGGATTTTATCAAATGCCTGCACCATACCGATTACAGTACCCAAGAATCCGAGTGACGGAGCCATTGCGATAAACAGTGTGATCCAAGAACATCCTTTTTCAAGGTAACCAGCCTGTACGCCACCGTAAGATACAACTGACTTCTCAACTACATCGATACCTTGATCGATTCTCATCAGACCTTGGTAGTAGATAGAAGCAACAGGACCTCTAGTGTTACGGGCAATGTCTTTAGCAGCTTCAACATCTCCTTTTTCCAAAGCAGCTTCGATAGATGCCATGAATTTCTTTGTGTTGATTTCAGCCAAGCTCAAATAGATGATACGTTCGATACAGAATGCCAAACCAATCACCAAAGCGATTGCTACCAAACTCATGAAAGATGCAGTACCTTCGATGAATTTAACTTTGATTTCCTTGTGAATACCACCTTCTTCTGCAGCAGGAGCAGCAGCTGTAGTAGCTTCAGCAGCAGGAGCAGCTTGTTGTTCAGTTTGTTCTGCTGCAGGAGCGTCTTGAGCCTGAGCAAGTTGAATTGAGCCAAATGTAAAGGCCCCAATCACAGCAACAATTGCAAATAACTTTTTCATTGTGTGTCTAATTTTTAAGATTAATTAATTGATTATTATTTATTGTATTTACTTCACATTTCTCTTTTCATTACGCGGAGAGACGGGGATTCGAACCCCGGATACACTTTTGGCGTATACACGCTTTCCAGGCGTGCCTCTTCAACCACTCGAGCATCTCTCCCAATGGGTTTCCCGCATTTTCAGCTACAAATGTATCCTTTTTTTTCTTTTAATAAAGCATATCCGTTTTTTATCTTGAATAAATACTGCAAATTAATATAATTTAAAACCTTTCGGAGCTTATTTGCGGATTACAAACACTTTTAGCGCGTTTTCGGTAGTGACTTGTGCAACGTACTCCGGATTCATCTGATAAATCTCAGCTATTTTCAGAAAGGTGTCCCGCACATTGGCGCTCTCATTCCTTTTTCCGCGATTCGGGACGGGAGTCAGATAGGGGGAATCGGTTTCGAGCACAATACGCTCCAAGGGAACTGTCCGCAAAGTGTCCGGCAAAGTTGACTTTTTAAAAGTGACCACTCCGTTAATACCCAGCATAAACCCTTCAAACTCCAACAACTTCGCCGCCTCATCGGGCGTCCCGGTGAAACTATGAAAAATACCGGTCAATGGGGTGTTTTTATAGGTTTTCATTACCTTATATATATAATCGAACGCCTCCCTGGAATGAATAACAATAGGAAAATTATATTCAAGCGCCCACTCGATCTGCTTTTCAAGGACAAACAGTTGCTCGTTCAGGAAGGTTTTATCCCAATAAAGGTCCAGTCCTATTTCGCCGATTGCCACGAAGTTGTTCGGGGCCGACAGACGTTCACGTACAATTGCCAGTTCCCGCTCGTACGTCTCGTTGACCGAAGTCGGATGCAGACCGATCATCGGATAACAAAGGTCCGGATAATCGGCACAGACAGACAACATTGGTTCGATTGTCATACTGTCAATATTGGGCATGAAAATACGGGAAACGCCTGCTTTCCGTGCACGTTCCATTACCTGTGGCAAATCTTCGGAAAATTCTTCTAAAAAAAGATGAGAATGGGTATCTATCAGCATGTCAGTTCGTTTTCTTCTTTTACTTTTTCGCTGGAACGGTAATAATAGATCAATCCGTAATCACGGCATTTATCCAGTCGGACTTCATTCGGAGTGACGTCCTGATATTTAGTTTCCACCTGATTCCAGATGTCCAGAATTAATTCGTCGGCACGACCACGCATGGAAGCGAGTTCTTCCAAGCTGCGATTGGTTAGTGCCTGAAGGTTTTTCTGCCGTTCATAGCTGTCAAGGAAGATGTCGTAATGCACTTTCACGCGCGCAATGGTCGGATTGTAAATGGGTATGCCACCTTGGGCAGTCCGTTGCTGTTCGCCTTCGATTATTTTCTTTCCCCACTCCACCAAAGCGGCTTCGCTCAAGAGGTCGGGCACTACATTCGCTTCGGGCAACCCGTACATATTTTTATGCGATGTTTTAATTTCATCCCGCAGTACAGCCAGGTTGAGTACCTGAATAAAGTGGGAAATATACAGACGGGCCGTTTTTACATTAGCCTGATGTTTGCGGCTGGCCTTCGCCTGATTGTCATAACACTGTGTATAGTAAATCTGCGCCGCTTCAAACCTTTGCAGGAAATTGCGTGCTTCGAACAATGTTTTCAATGAAATAGCCAAATCACGGACACTATACAAATCGCCCTTTTCGACCGCTGCTTTCAGCGCCCGAACTCTGGCTTGGTCTGTATTTGGTAGTCTTCTATATGGCATATTATTCAAGAACTTAGCTACATTTCACGGTACATCAACAGCTTCACCAGGTTCTTTAATTCTTTTTTCCGTTCCTCGGCTACGGCAACTGCTGCCAGACTTTCCATAGCACTTGTGTAGTATTCACGCATTTTATTTTCGCAAACATTACGTATATCCAACTGATTATACAGTCCGGTCACCGCTTCTATTTTTTCGGCAGGCTGACAATCGTCCGCATTCAGCCAACGGTCCAATTCTTCCCGTTGCTTTTCGTCCGCGCGGTTCAAAGCTTTTATCAACATATACGTCTTTTTGTTGCAAAGAATATCTCCGCCTATTTTCTTCCCGAACACTTCCGGGTCACCATAGACATCAAGCAAATCATCCTGCAACTGGAATGCAACTCCTATCTGCATACCAAAATTATATAGATTTTCAGCATCTTCGGCAGTCGCTCCTGCCAGAATTGCACCAATCTTCAAACTGCCGGCAAGCAACACGGCCGTTTTGAGGCGTATCATTTCGATATATTCGTCTTCCGTGACGTTATCACGAGACTCAAATTCCATATCCAGCTGTTGCCCCTCACAAATCTCCAATGTAGTCAGACCGAATAATTCCATGACCTCCTTCAAGTGCTCCGACGGAGCAGCCGTCATCAGGCGGAATGCCAGAATAAGCATGGCGTCTCCCGACAGAATAGCGGTATTATCATTCCATACTTTATGCACGGTCGGTTTTCCCCGGCGCATATCTGAGCGGTCCATTAAATCATCATGTAACAAAGTGTGATTATGATATACTTCAATGGCAGCGGCAGGGTCATATATAGAAGCAACATCCTCCCGATACAGGTTATATGCCATCAACATTAATACTGGTCGTATCCGCTTCCCTCCCAGTGAAAGGATGTATTCAATCGGTTCATAAAGTCCTTTCGGTTCCCGGGTAAACTGAATTTCAGAAATATAATTATTTATCTTATCGAGTAGTTGAGAAGCTGTAAACATGATGAATTAGAAAGATTAATGAATAAAAAGAGGCTGCCGAAAGCAGCCTCTTAATTTATAGTGTATACAAATTACTGCAATCTGAACATTACAGGAACCGTAAATTTAACACGTACCGGTTTTCCACGCTGCATACCAGGTTTCCATTTCGGCATGGTGTTAATCACGCGGAGAGCTTCTTTATCCAGATACGGGTCAACGCTACGTACCACTTTCGCATCTACGATACTACCGTCTCTGTTGACAACGAACTGTACGATTACACGTCCTTGAGTTCCGTTTTCCTGTGCGATAGTAGGATATTTGATGTTCTTAGCCAAATACTGCATCAAAGCTGCTTGTCCGCCAGGGAAGTCCGGCATGTTCTCTACAACTTCAAAGATAGTCTGTTCTTCCGGCTCTTCTTCAACAACCTGTACCGGTACATATTTTACTTCTACCGGAGCAGCATTATCTTCATTGATAATGGTTGTTGTTTCATCAATTTCGGCTTTATCGTCGACGATCTCCAGCAATTCAGCCACTTTCGGAGCTTCAGGTGGTGGTGGAGCCTGTTGTTCAGGAGTTTCGGTAATAGGAATGATTTCCTCTTCAAACACAAGGTCAGCTACTGCCTGGCTTGTATCAATCTTCACGTCACGCTGGGTCCATTCGAACGCCACGAACATGAAAGCTAATACTACCACGTAACCAACGAGCAACCATGTAGACTTTCTGCCTTCCAGGTCGGCTTTGGGTGATTTTTTAACTTCCATAAAAATAATTAATATAATGATTAATAAAAAAAGTGTCTATCTATGTGTCTCTGGGCAAATATAGTACATTTTCAGATAACCCTCCTTCTCTCCTCCTCTTTTTATCCGACTTTTTAACTTTTTTAATTCTTTCAGACTTATTCCACTGCTTTTTATAGGGGAAACGCATGGCTGATTTTCAAAATAAACGTATCTCTTTGGCTGGACAAATCAGATGAACTGAATATGAAAAGATAACAATAGCAATTGACGGCTTTTCCTCTTGCGGGAAAAGTACTATGGCAAAGGATTTAGCGCGTGAAGTGGGGTATATTTACATTGACAGCGGGGCCATGTATCGCGCGGTTACCTTATACAGCATAGAGAATGGTATTTTCGACGGCGACATCATCGATACGGAGAAACTGAAAAAAGAAATCGGGAATATTCATATCTCTTTCCGACTGAACAAGGAAGGACGCCCCGAAACCTATCTCAACGATGTTAATGTGGAAGATAAGATACGCTCGATGAGCGTGTCTTCCAAGGTCAGTCCGATCAGTGCACTCGACTTTGTACGCAAAGAAATGGTAGCCCAACAGCAGTCTATGGGAGCTAAAAAAGGAATTGTAATGGACGGACGCGATATCGGAACAACAGTTTTCCCAAATGCCGAACTGAAAATATTCGTGACAGCTACGCCGGAAATCCGTGCCCGGCGCCGCTATGACGAACTGAAAGCGAAAGGACAGGAAGCCAGTTTCGACGAGATTCTGGAGAATGTGAAACAACGGGATTACATCGACCAGCACCGTGATGTCAGTCCGTTACGCAAAGCGGATGACGCCTTGCTGCTGGATAATACGAATCTGACCATTGCACAACAGAAAGAATGGCTGTTTGATCAATTTAATAAAGTTACCAACTAGTTTTCAGTAGGAAGCCCCTTATCACTCTCAAATAAAATTTTATGATTAAAGTAGAAATAGACGAAGGTTCCGGATTCTGTTTCGGTGTGGTGACGGCCATTCACAAAGCAGAGGAGGAACTGGCAAAGGGTGAAACGCTCTATTGCCTTGGAGATATCGTACACAACAGCCGGGAGGTAGACAGGCTGAAAACAATGGGACTAATCACTATTAACCGCGAGGAATTCAAGAAGTTACGGAATGCCAAGGTGTTGCTTCGCGCACATGGGGAACCGCCGGAGACTTACATTATTGCCCGCGAAAACAATATAGAAATTATTGATGCAACTTGCCCGGTAGTGCTCAGATTACAGAAACGGATCAAACAGGAATTTCTGGAAAACGAACATCCGGAGAAACAAATCGTCATATACGGCAAAACGGGTCATGCCGAAGTGTTGGGGCTGGTAGGACAGACGGACGGAAAAGCGATCGTCATCGAAAAAGCGGAAGAAGCGAAAAAACTGGATTTGAGTAAGAGTATCCGGCTTTTTTCCCAGACCACGAAGTCATTGGATGAGTTTCAGGAAATTGTAGAATACATCAAACAGAACATTTCGCCGGAAACCACTTTTGAATATTATGACACGATCTGTCGCCAGGTTGCCAACCGTATGCCCAAGCTACGGGAGTTTGCAGCGTCGCACGATTTGATATTTTCGTCAGTGGCAAGAAAAGTTCGAACGGAAAAATGCTGTTGAAGAATGTTTGAAGGTAAACCCCAACTCTCATCTGATAGATAATGAGGAGGAGATTGATCCTTCGCTCATTCAAAAATGTAAACATCTATCGGGGTGTGTGGAGCAACTTCTACTCCCAAATGGTTAATGGAGAAAATATACAAACACATTCAAGCATTAATATCTTAGTTTTAATCAGAAGCAATCCGAAGAAGAAGATTTTAGAGAGCGACAATGTGTCAATATTCTTACAGTTTCTTGCCACAAAAGAATAAAAGAAAGTAAGAAAGACCAATTTGAGTATTTTAATGTTTTCTTCACATGAAAAAGAACTTCCGGAACATCGCTTTCAACTTTTATTGTACATTTGCCACGTCAAACAAATATTTAAGTTATGGGAACAGTTAAGTGTATCGGTATTTTGACTTCCGGAGGTGATGCTCCGGGGATGAACGCAGCTATCCGCGCAGTGACACGAGCAGCTATTTATAATGGATTACAAGTTAAAGGTATATACAGAGGATACAAAGGTCTGGTAACAGGCGAAATCAAAGAGTTCAAAAGTCAGAATGTAAGTAATATCATCCAACTGGGTGGAACGATTCTGAAAACAGCTCGTTGTAAGGAGTTCACTACTCCGGAAGGCCGCCAGTTGGCTTACGATAATATGAAAAGAGAGGGCATCGATGCCTTGGTTATCATCGGTGGTGACGGTTCGCTGACAGGTGCCCGTATCTTTGCACAGGAATTTGATGTTCCGTGTATCGGACTTCCGGGAACTATTGACAACGACCTCTACGGTACAGATACGACTATCGGATATGATACCGCATTGAATACGATTCTGGATGCAGTGGACAAAATTCGCGACACAGCCACTTCACATGAGCGCCTGTTCTTCGTCGAAGTCATGGGACGTGATGCAGGTTTCCTCGCCTTGAACGGAGCAATTGCTTCAGGAGCAGAAGCTGCCATTATTCCGGAATTCAGTACGGAAGTAGACCAACTGGAAGAATTTATCAAGAACGGATTCCGCAAATCAAAGAACAGCAGTATCGTATTAGTGGCCGAAAGTGAACTGACCGGAGGTGCCATGCATTATGCTGAACGTGTAAAGAATGAATATCCGCAATACGATGTGCGCGTAACTATCTTGGGACACTTGCAGCGTGGTGGTAGCCCTACGGCTCATGACCGTATTCTGGCAAGCCGTCTGGGTGCGGCAGCGATCGACGCAATCATGGAGGACCAGCGCAACGTTATGATCGGAATCGAACATGATGAAATCGTTTACGTGCCGTTCAGCAAGGCTATCAAGAACGACAAGCCTATTAAGAGAGATCTTGTCAATGTATTGAAAGAGCTTTCTATCTAACTCATTCTTCTTAAAAATTCTTTTTTATATTAGTATAAGATAGAGAGCGGTGGACAATTGGTTTTTCCAATTCATCCACCGCTCTTTTTATCATTCAATATCCAGACTTTTCGTATGGCCACTTTATGCTATTTTTCTCGCCTCAACGGAAGATAAAGAAATAGCTTTCTCACGTTTTCTCTTATTCATAAGTTTTTTTACCCATAAATAATAACCGGTCAACGGCAATGAGGCACCAATCAAAGCAGCAATAAAGGTAAGAATCCGAGTCAACATTCCTCCCCAGTTGCCAACATGTACAGAGTAAATCCAACCACGAATTTTTCCTGATTTATCCTGATGTTGATAAAGATTTGTTTCTGTAAATTCACCATTATCAGTGTTGAAAGAATAACGGTCAGCTGCACGCTGATTTCCGAAACGGTTGAAAGAGACGCTCGCCGTACCGGAAGCAACACTGATTTGTTTATATTCCGGATTCTGGCGGCTTAGCTTATCGTAAACTTCTTGCCAATAGACGAAAGGTGAAGTGACAGAGTGTATATAATTGTGACCGTTTTCCGAATGTTCCTTATTCCCTTCTTTTCTTCCATCACGCAAAGCCAGCTCGGTATCTCCCTTTTGAGAACCACCTTTCCGCTCCTGCCCATAAGCAGCCCGTTGTTGCACTTCCACACCGAACACTTTATAGAAAGCGGCCCGATACCACGGGAAAGACCATGTCAGCCCCGTCAACGACATAGCTAAAAGAAAGATTAAGGAATACATTCCTCCCGCTACGTGCAGATCATACCAGAACCTCTTCCAACCTTTTTTTGTTGATATTTTCAGACTGTTCTTCAGTGTCTTACGTGTACGTGGCCACCAGATAGCAATTCCTGAAATCAGCACAAAAACGAATAATAGCGTGCTGACACCCACAATCATCTTTCCCCAAAAGATCCCTTCATTACCCGGATTCATACTATCCAGCAACCAACGGTGCATCCGAAACATAAACATAAAAAAGCCGCTACGCTCACTTTTCCCTTTTACTTCACCCGTATATTGGTCTACATATAATGACGCACGACGTGGTTTGGAAAGGTTAACCTGATAAGCACGCTCGGAATCGGAAGAAATGCTGACGCTAGTCACAGAAACACTGTCGGGCAATGTAGCTGTCACCTTTTCAAGCAACTGTTCGATAGGGAGTGGGACTTCTCCCACTGTTTCCACATAATAAAGTTCGTGGCGGAACAACTCATTCACCTCATCCTCGAATACCAACATAGCACCGGAAAAACAAATAAGGGTGATTATCAATCCGAAAGGGACAGAAAGCCACAAATGTATCTTTTCAAATATTTTTTTCATAATCTATTTATTACTACTATTTCTTGAAAAAGCCTGCAAAGCTTTCCGCTCGGCAGGCTTTCATCTAAAAAGAACTATTTTCTATTTAACAGGTATTTGTTACTTTGAAGGATATTTCATCTTACCTACTGTAGTGATAGCGTCAGCCTCTACCGTCAAACCTTTCACAGCCTTACCCGTTTTGGTATCAATTTTATAGAAAGCAGGGTGTTCACCAGTAGTCACAGTAACAGCCATATAAGCATAGCCATTTTCTCCATAAGGCTCGCCGCCAAACTTTCCTTCAGCAGGCAAACCCGTAACAGGAATAATCGTCCTATCTTCTGCCTTAAAAATAGCCAACTCGCTGACATCCGCACTTGTACCGCCATGAATCATATCATCCGCTCCTTTTTTATACAATTGAAGCAGGAAGTAATCTTCAGAGATGTGCCAGCAACGGAAAATAGGATGTTTAGTGCCTATCTCTTCAAAGTTCACATAGTAATCCGGATCGAAATCCGTTGCACCCGCTTTGATACGCATTACGCCTGAGGGTTTCTTTCCTGTCACTTTCTTCAAATCAGAAGATGAAACTGCCGTACGCCCATATCCGGGAGAGAACACATACACATCGCCATTATCAGCGGGCCAAATGGTCTGATAATATTGTGAACGCATACGACCACATGCATAACCGATTTTATCAGTCGTAGCAATCACGGGTGTCCCGTTGAAGTTAGTACCACTATAAATTGCTACATAAGCATTGTCCGGATATTGTGTGGAAGGAATTACGCCAGCCGTATAAGCACCACTACCACTACCGCCATCAGCTTTAGTGATAAGTTCTTGGTCGGTTACTTTGTCCGGCCATGCCTTAATACCGTACTTACTCATACCCATCGGAATGACAGAAGTATAAATTTTATTATTAGCTTCTACCAATCCTGCCCAAGTAACTTTTTCACCATTACCCAAGAAATTTTCGGCGATCAATGTGCCTTCTTCTTGCGAACCGTCAGTTGCGTCCAGATAATTAAACAACAAAGCCTGAGCTACATTCTGCTCATCGTCTTTCTGACTTGAGTCTCCGGTAGAAACAGTCACCACCTTGTCTCCCCATGTTCCATACGATGTGATACGATTAAAGGTATATGTATATTTTTCTTTCATTTTACCATCTGCTCCCAAATAATAAGAAGCTCCCGTACCGGCACCACCTTTATTATAAACTAAAGCAAATACATAATCCAACCCTTTATATACCCAATACGTACCGCCAATCACTTCGGTACCTTTTCCTTTTGTTGATACTGTTCCTTCATCAAGAGAACTAACTGCCACCAAATAACTTGCTTCACCAACTGTAGCAGCCACTACATAGGCTGTTTCTCCGTCAGTCGAAGGGTTATCCACCGGATTATCAACATCATCGCAAGATGCAACAAACACACCACCACTCAAACAAAAGGTTGCCGCAAACACACACAGCAAAAACTTTTTCTTCATATATTCTTTATTATTGATTTATACTAAAAACTTAATCTTATTATCTACCGAAAAACACTCTGAACTTTCCATAAAATGCACGTCCAGCCTTTTGTAGGCTGAAATTGTCAAACAGTTGCGCATCCGTGAAATTCTGACATTCAAATGATACGTTATAGCGCCCGTTCTTCATTGTATAGGACAAGGATAAATTATGAGAAAACTGTTCCGGCACCATGTTTTTTGAATCTTTATCGCCGATATTCTCCCAATAAAGAGGGAAATCGTGTTGCCAGTAGCTATCATAGCCTATCGTCAGTACATTTCCCTTAATAAACAGGTCATTCCAATGGAAATTAGCATTTATATTGGCGTAACGATAAGGGAGATTCGGCATACGCACCTTGTAATGCATACTTTCCTGCAAAGAGGTGCCTGCCAGGTACTTTTCATAGTCACGGGTATCAATACAATTAAATGTACCGCCTACATCGAACCAATGCGAGAAGCTATAAAGCAGCGATAAATTATATCCTTTAGTCCTCACATGCCCATGATTCTCATAGTATCCGTAACTTGTTCCCCCCAATACATCCAATCCTCTTTTTATGTAATCTTTCGTATCCCGATATATCAAGCCGACCTCGGCATACACCCCGTGTTTGCCAAACTGATAATTATAGCTGAAACTCAGATTCAGATTATCACTTTTCTCCGGCTTCAGATTTACTTTACCGGCTTCCAAGTCTTCATCACCAAACAGTTCGTCTGTCGTAGGAAGCCGAAAAGCCTTTTCATAAGAAAGTTTCACCTGAAAATCTTTCCATAAAAAATATGTACCCGCAGCACCGTATCCGAAAGCACTTACCGTATTGGATAAATTTATATAATTACCTATGCCATCCGTATTCTGTGACACCGGACCTTTGTTGTATTGCCGGTAATGTTTGGCAAATGCCGAAATATTCCATTTGTCCGACGGCATCAGGCGATAAGAAAGACCGCTGACATTCTTACGCGTAATTTTAGGAATACTAAAATCCGTAAATTTGGAAGAAGCACCTATGATAGAGCGGCTTGTACGTTCAAAATCACTTACCACATGGCTAAAAGTAAACGTATGCGCCTCTCCGATATGATAATTCATCCTCAGTGTTCCATTCCAGTTCTTGTTTTTAGATTCACTATTCTGATAAGACTGTTCTCCCCGGCTGCCCTTTCGTAAAACTCACCACGCCAGTTGTAAGCCCGTGAAGCGGTATCGACATTATTAGTGAGGTTATGGTTATAATTGGCAGTCAGCAGTAAATCCAAATTCTTCACGAATAAGTTCTTTTTGTAGTATTCCAACGAAGGGGCCAATGAATGTCCTTTGCGGAATTTTTCACCGAACACGACATCTTGATAAACACCAGTTTGTATCTCTTTATAGAAATAGGAATAATTGAAGCTCAGAGCCAATCTGTCCGCCCATTTTTTTCCCAACCACACCGATTTTTCCAATCACAGCTTCATTATGGTATTGGTCATTGAAACGTTTCAGATGGTAAATCTTACTTTTGTCGAGTGGCGGAAAACGCACACTTCCATCTTCTCTGATTTCAAAGTCACGTACATACGTATCTACATAATAATCATTATCCGAAAAATTCTGAAAAGCGTTCACTTCATACATAAAACCATTCTTGAATATTTGTCCGAAACGTACGTATGACTTATGAGTGTTAAATGAACCGTAAGAATAAGAAGCATCCAGAAACCACTTCCCGGGTTGTTTGTTAGTGACAATATTAACCACTCCCCCAATAGCATCCGTACCGAATCCTACGGGAACCACACCTTTGTACACCTCTATGCGATCTGCATAATTAATAGGAACATTATTCAAATCGAATGCAGCACCGGCCCCTTCTTGCGGTATTCCGTCAATAAAGATTTTCACATGCCGCCCGCTAAAACCGTCAATATACAACTGCATATCCGATCCTACTCCGCCTGACTCACGGAGTTTTACCCCCGGCACCTTAGTCAGTGCGCCGGCTAAAGTCTGTGTACTGTTATGCAACTTCTTCGCGTCAACGGCTACCGCATTAAAGGCTGACTTATTTACCCGGCCAACTCCGGAGGTTGTTACTACGACCTCTCCCAACTCTTTCACTTTCGGTGCAATGGTGACATTGACCTGTATCCTTTCTCCTTTAGCTAATTTAACCTTCTTTTCTACTGTTTGATAACCTACAGCCGAAACGACAAGTATATATTCACCTTCCACAGTTTTCAAGTGATAAATTCCCTTTTCGTTCGTATAACTGCCATAGTTCGTTCCTTTCAGATAGACCGTCGCAAAATCTACGACCTCCTTTTCTGTAGATATCACTCTGCCCGAAATCATACTAGTATAATGACGCTCGTGCTGTGAATATGCTGATACAGAAAATAAGAATACTAGAAAAACCAAAAAACATTTATTAATCATCTCCTTTTTACTTTATACCTATTCATTTACTTTAAAAGCGATGCAAAGGTAAGTAGAAACAGGAGTGCAAAACAATCCCTATCTATTGGTAAAAATTAGACAACAAAAACTAAACATATAGATATACACAATACCTATATATAAGTAATTACTAGATAAATTAAATAAAAAGGAGAAAAAAATCCTACTCCAACCATTGCGCCAGCAAACGCTCCGTTATTTCCCCACAACTGCTCTTTCTGTACATGGTTCACATACTTATCGGATAAGCTTTTCCGGTGATTATTGACATAGAGTTGCCCTGTCACACCGGCTTCTTTTTTCGTCCAGCAACAGACCAATTGCCGTAGAAGCTCCTTTCTTCGGCTTACGAATAAAAGGACGGAAGAATATATCTGTCAGAGGGTCGAACCACTTATGCATCGTGATGATATCAGTAGAGACAATTCCCGGATCGGCAGCATTGACGGTGATTCCTTTCTCCCGAAGTTGCTCGGATAGTTCGAAAGTAAATAATAACAAAGCCAATTTTGTGTTACTATAAACAGGTATTCTCCAAAAGTTTCCCGTTTTCCCCCTGTGAAAGAAATCAGGAAAATCAAGACGGCCGATTGCATACGTACACGAAACCATATTTACAATACGTGCTCCGGATGCCATAGTCGGAACTAATTTACGAGTCAGCAGGTAAGGACCAACATAATTTACACTGACCGTCCGTTCAAATCCATCGTTCGTAATAGAAAATCCGGTTTCCATTGTCCCGGCATTATTCATCAACAAGGAAATGGAAAGTTTACGTTCCAAAATCCGATCAGTAAAAGAGGCTACGGAGTGCATCGAAGACAGATCAATAGCGAGTACTTCCAAATTCGGATTTCCGGTTTCTTTCATTAAACGTTGGCACACGTTTTCCGCTTTTTGCGGGTTATAACAAGCCATTATGACATGATAGCCGGCTGTGGCCACGGCACGGGTTATCTCCGTTCCCATGCCTCCGTCAGCTCCGGTAATGATCGCCCATTTCACTTCATTCATTGTTTTTCCAATTTTTCAATCTCCTTTTGCAGACAAGGAGGCAGTTCTTCATTCAAATGTTTATGACAAGCCATTTCGATCGTGTACATACGGCCAATGCAATAATTGCTATGCCCGCAATTACAACGTGCACGGTCTTCACGTGCCATACGGTTCACAAATCCCGGTTCATTCAGCAGGGCACGTGCCATTTGAACAGCATCAAAGCCGGCATCCAGCACTTCATCAATTTTCTCACGAGAAACAAGGCCGCCTACATAAATTAACGGAGCACCCGGAAGGGCCTCACGGAACTTCAGCGCATCTTCGAGAAAATATGCCTCTTTGAAAGGAACAGTCGGAATCATCCATTTTCCGAACATCCGAATGCCATATTTCAGCCACCAGCAATTCATATAATAAGCCATAGAACGGATAGGCATCGCCCCTCGCATCACATACATCGGCGCACGACTGACGAAACCACCGCTCAATACCAGCCCGTGAGCACCCAGTTCGAGCAGGCGTCGGGCTACTTGTATCGTTTCCTCCGACTCCATTCCACCTTTGAAACCGTCGCGCATATTCATTTTCACAAGAACCGCCATATCGCTACCGGCAGCTTTCATCACTTCTTTCATCACTATATCCATAAAACGCATCCGGTTTTCCAACGAACCTCCGTATTCATCCTTCCGGTGATTCGTGTAAGGGGAAAGGAACTGGCTAATCAGATATCCATGTCCGGCGTGAACCTCAACAGCGTCGAAACCAGCTTCTCTAGCCAGATTGACAGCCTTTCCATAAGCACGCGCCATTTCAGGAAGTTCTTCTTTCCTCATTCCGCGCACAAAGGTCGGAGAGTAAAGATTGAAACCGGAAGAAGCAGAGATAGGAGTTACTCCACAAATGTTCTTGTGGGACATATTACCGCAATGACCGATTTGTATACCTGCTGCGGCACCCTCATCGTGTATGGCGTCGGTCACTTCGCGTAAACCGGGAATTATGGAAGATCGTAACCATAATTGGCGGTCAAAAGAAAGCCCGCTTTGTGTCACGGCAGCATAAGCAACCGTCGTCATGCCAACCCCGCCTGCGGCTACCGAACGGTGATAATCCAACAACATTTGTGAAGGGGCGTTTCCCGGACACATACTTTCAAAAGCTGCCGAACGAATGGTCCGGTTGCGAAGTGTCAAAGGTCCAAAAGTGACCGGGGTAAATAACTTTGATTTCATAGTAGTATGATATATTTTGTCAAAAGATAGCCTTAATACAGAAAAGGGAATACACGTTTCCTATTTCCCACCTCATCACCGAATTCCTCGCGGTAACGGTGCCAGATTGCGTTGGCACGCGGGACAAGGTTAGCGATCGTCCACCAAAGAAACACAAGTCCGGAAAGTGAACAGGTGAGTATCGCCCAGCCTGCCCACTCTACTATTTCGCCGAAGTAATTGGCGGAAGTAACGTAGCGGTACATCCCTTTTTGAGGCAGATAGTGGCGGGTATCTCCCGGCTTTCGCAAATGCCGGATGATATAATCCGAGTGCCAGTTCACCAGCATACCAGTAAAAAAAAGCAGAGTTCCGAGAATAAACCATGGTGACATAAACCAATCAATGCCGTACATTCCTTCAGGCGCAAGATGAAATATCCATTGTCCTTGCATATATCCGTTCAACAAATTAAAAAGAATGCCCATTGACATAATAGCTAACGGCATTTTACTCTTTCCGGTCAGCAATAGAGGAAAAACGAATGCACGCTGGAAATAATGAATCTGGAAGAATATGAAGAACATCAGTATGACGGGATCAAAACGGCGTTCCGAATGCACCCACATCCAACACATAACTAAAAATACAGGGGCCTCCATTAATATCCAAGCCAACTTATTGGAAATAGCCACACCCCACGAAGCGGTACGAAAAATACCATATCCGGCTTTCACAAAGTAAAGGGCAATAAAAACAATCAGAGCGATCAGGCTCATTATGCCCAAAAACAGATTAAATGCATTCATAGTCATACAGATATTCTTTTACAATGTGCAAAAGTAACAAAAAAGAGGAAAATTGCAACGCAAAACTCCTTAAATAAAAACTCGATGACACACAGAAAGTTTTCTCTAAAAAACACTTATCCCCAGGCATACCTCCGGAAATGATCGGAATATACACCTGGGGACTACACTTATCTATTCAATAAAAGGATTGTTTCCTGTCAGCGTTTCTTTATTGGGATATAAGCCAGATCATCAAGCACGTTCTTATAAGCCGGACGGATAATACGTTTGCCTTCGAAGTTCAATTCTTCATTGCGGTGGGCACACCAGCCTACGATACGTGCCATTGCAAACAAAGGAGTGAAGATTTCCTGCGGCAATCCGATCATTTCATACACAAAGCCCGAATAGAAGTCAATGTTGCTCGATACTGTCTTGCCGTTATTCTTGATGCGTCCGAAAGTCGCGATCGCCCGTTCTTCCAAAAGTTCGAGGAAGGCAAACTCACGTTCCTTGCCTTTTTCACGTGCCAGATCACGTGCCAATTCTTTTAGTAAAAGTGCACGCGGGTCGGAAATCGTGTAAACGGCATGACCAATACCATAAATCAATCCGGTCTTATTATAAACCTCTTTATTCAGCATACGAGTAAAGTAGGTGTCAATCTCATCAACATTTGTCCAGTCCTTGATGTTCTCCTGCAAATGATGGAACATATCAGCAACCTGAATATTTGCACCTCCGTGAAGCGGGCCTTTCAGAGAACCGATACCTGCGGCAATGGCCGAGTAAGTATCTGTTCCGGTAGAAGAAGTGACACGGACAGTAAAAGTCGAGTTATTACCACCACCGTGTTCTGCCTGAAGAATCAGAAGCAGGTCAAGAGTACGTGCATCCAGTTCGGTATAGTCTTTTTTCAGCATATACAGGAAGTTTTCAGCGATAGAGAGTTTCTCCTGCGGATGTCGGATATGCAGCGAACGTCCGAAAGTAGCATGACGCAGCATATTATAAGCATAAGCAATAATGGTAGGGAATTTTGAAATAAGGTCGATACTTTGACGCATCAGGTTATCACGAGAAGTGTCGTCCGCATCCGGATCGAAGCGATACATTTCGAGTACGCTGCGTGCAAGGATGTTCATAATGTTGTTACCTTCCAACTCGATGATATTCATCTTCGTTTTCTGCTCCAGTGCCATATTATCATTAATCAGTTCGCAGAATGAAGCTAGTTCCTCCTTGTCCGGCAGACGACCGGAAAGTAACAGGTACGCCACTTCCTCAAAACCGAAACGTTTCTCTTTGATGATTGCATGAGAAATATCTTCCACATCATAACCGCGATAGAACAGTTTGCCGGGAATCGGTTTCAGTCCGCCGCCCGGAATACGTTCGTAGCCTACTACATTACCAATTCTGGTCAGACCTACCAGTACACCTGTGCCATCTTCATTACGTAGCCCGCGTTTCACGTCGAACTTGGGGAACAATGCTGTATCAATCCGGGTAGCTTCCTTCATTTCTTCGGACAGCTTGTAAATCAGGTACTCTTTCTTCATATTCGTATGTTTTTAATCATTATTCTTATTTTTCGATTCTTTCCACTATTTCACGGGTGAAATCTGTGGTTGAGAGAGAGGTTCCATTCGGCATAAAACGGGCAAGATCATGAGTGGCACGGGCTTCCAGAAAACTATTTTCAAGAGCTTTTTCGATAAGAGCGGCAGCTTCCGTCCAACCGAAATATCCGAGCATCATCACTGCCGAAAGAATGATCGAACAAGGATTCACAACGTTTTTACCTGCAATGTTAGGAGCAGTCCCATGCGTTGCCTCAAAGATAGCATGGCCGGTTTTATAATTGATATTTGCTCCCGGAGCAATGCCTATGCCACCTACCATTGCAGCCAACTGGTCAGAAACATAATCTCCGTTCAGGTTCAAAGTGGCTATTACCGAATATTCTTCGGGAATGAGCAGTGTATTTTGCAAAAATGCGTCGGCAATGCAGTCCTTTATCACTAGCCTACCATCCGCCAAAGCGTCACCAAACTCACGTTGCGCCAACTCATAACCCCACTTTTTGAATCCTCCTTCAGTATATTTCATAATGTTTCCCTTATGTACCAATGTCACGGAAGGCAGATGATGATCGAGCGCATATTGACATGCAGCACGCACAAGACGTTCCGTACCTTCGCGTGAAACAGGTTTCACACCGAAAGAAGACGTTTCGGGAAAACGGACTTTCGTCACACCCATTTCATCTTTCAAAAACTTATAAAACTTCTTTGCCTCCGGAGTACCTGCTTCCCACTCAATACCTGCATAAATATCTTCCGTATTCTCACGAAACACACACATATTCACCTTCTCGGGAGCTTTCACCGGAGACTGTACTCCCTGATACCAACGAACAGGACGAAGGCAGACATATAAATCAAGTGTCTGTCGCAAAGCAACATTCAACGAACGGATTCCACCGCCAACAGGTGTAGTCAACGGACCTTTGATTCCTACCAGATATTCCTGAAATGCCTGCATCGTTTCTTCCGGAAGCCACGAACCTGTTTCATTGAAAGCACGTTCTCCAGCCGGCACTTCCAGCCATTCAATATGACGTTTACCCCCATAAGCTTTCCGAACGGCTGCATCTACTATAATCTGCATAGAAGGAGTCACCTCAGCCCCTACCCCGTCTCCTGTAATGTAAGGTACGGTAGGCACATCAGGCACTAATAGCGTACTATCTTTTTGTATGGTTATTTTTCTGCTCATTTCTTTTTCTTTATAATAACAGTTTAAAAGTATTTACTTCAATTTTATCTCGCATTCAAGGCGGAACCAGCACGGAACCAACCTATCTGTTGTTCGTTGTATGTATGTTGCACTTCAAAACTTTCTTTTGTTCCGTCTTCGTGGTGAAGAACGACTGTCAGATTATGTCCCGGCATAAAGTCTACCAAACCAGTGACGGAAAGCATATCGTGTTCCTGAATTTTTATCATAATCCGCCTTGTCAACAAAAGTAATGGCAGCATTCCTTGCTTCTTCAGATTCGTTTCGTAATACGGGCGAAACTCTTGGCTAGGATCACACGGACATTCAGAAAGCGCGGCTCCATTGCTGCGTGTTCACGACTGGAACCTTCTCCATAGTTTTCTTCAGCGACTACAATAGAAGAAATCCCTTCGGACTTATACATCTTTGCCGTTCCGGAGACTGTTCCATAAGTATTTGTAGAACGGTTCCAGACCTTGTTCGTTTCGCCATTGAAGACATTGACAGCTCCCATTAACATATTATCCGAGATATTTTCCAAATGACCACGGAAACGGAGCCATGGTCCCGCCATAGAAATATGGTCGGTTGTACATTTACCCTGGGCTTTTATCAACAGAGGCATATTAAGCAAATCAGTCCCGTCCCAAGCGGGAAAAGGTGTTAAAAGTTGCAGGCGCTGTGAGTCCGACTTCACCTTGATTTCCGTTTTAGCTCCACCCGGCGCGATATATCCGACATTACCCGGCGTAAATCCTCTCATCGGGAGTTCGTCTCCCACAGGTTCGGATAGTTTCACTTTCTCACCGTCATGATTGACTAATCTGTCCTTCAAAGGGTTGAAACAGAGGTCGCCGGCAATAGTCAGTGCCATTGTCAATTCAGGAGAAGCAACAAAGGCATAAGTATTCGGATTACCATCCGCACGCTTGGCAAAGTTACGGTTAAAGGAAGTCACGATTGAATTTTTCCGTGTCGGGTCATCGGTATGACGTTTCCACTGACCAATGCAAGGACCACAGGCATTTGCCATAATCGTTGCACCGATCTGTTCAAAAGTCTCAATCATTCCGTCTCTTTCGGCGGTAGCGCGAATCTGTTCTGAGCCCGGATTTACAATCAACGGAGAAGCAACACTCAGTTTTTTTTCCGCTACCTGTTTTGCCAAAGAAGCAGCACGACTCAAATCCTGATAAGAGGAGTTAGTACACGAACCAATCAGTCCGACTTCCATTTTACGAGGATAACCGTTCAACAATACTTTTTCCGCAAACTCGGAAATAGGAGTAGCCGCATCCGGCGTGAAAGGTCCATTAATATAAGGTTCAAGTTCGGACAGGTCGATTTCAATGACACGGTCGTAATATTTTAAAGGTTCATCCGTCACAACTTCGTCGGCACGGAGATCAGCTTCCACAGACTCTGCCAAATCGACAATACGATCTCTTCCGGTAGCTCGTAAATAAGTCGCCATACGCCCGTCGAAAGGGAAAAGTGAAGTAGTAGCTCCTACTTCCGCTCCCATATTACAGATAGTAGCTTTTCCGGTAGCGGAAAGTGATTCGGTTCCCGGACCGAAATATTCAATGATTGCATTAGTACCTCCCTTTACGGTCAATATTCCTGCCAGCTTCAAAATAACATCTTTCGGAGATGTCCATCCGTTTAGTTTTCCGATCAGACGAACACCTATAATTTTCGGCATTTTCAATTCCCACTCCATACCTGTCATTACGTCTACGGCATCTGCACCGCCTACACCGATAGCCACCATACCCAAACCACCGGCATTAGGTGTATGTGAGTCTGTTCCTACCATCATGCCGCCAGGAAAAGCATAGTTCTCGAGTACTACCTGGTGAATGATACCCGCTCCCGGTTTCCAAAAACCAATGCCATAACGGGAGGATACGTCGCGGAGGAAATCATACACTTCTTCGTTTGTTTTAGTCGCAGTAAGTATATCCTCTTTTGCGCCCTTATAGGCCTGTATCAAGTGGTCACAGTGTACGGTAGAAGGCACAGCCACCTTTTCCTTGCCCGCATTCATAAATTGGAGCAAAGCCATTTGGGCAGTTGCATCCTGCATAGCCACGCGGTCAGGACGAAAGTTTACGTAGTCTTCTCCCCTCTTGTAGTCTTTCACATCGGCGGCATCATAAAGATGCGCATACAGAATTTTCTCGGCTAACGTCAGGGGGCGTTTCAAGATCCCCCGCACATGCTCTACTTTCCCTTTATAGGCTCTGTAAAATGCTTCTAGCATAGTCATATCATATACCATATTACTTTTTGTTTTTTTAGTCTATCTATTAAAATAACGAACGGCGTTCGAGGATTGTTTAACAAAATGAAATATTTTTTCTATCCAAAAAGAAGATTCGTTACCTTTGCACTTATTATGAATAATAATTCGAAAAGCCCGGTCTCCGACCTTCAGTACCAGCAACTCCTGCTACGCATGGAGTATGAATACGAGAAAGAGGAATTCAAGCGACAAACCGAAACAATGGGTATTGCCCGTAAAGTGAAACGCGGTCTGTGCTGGTATCCCGTCTCTCCCGGTCGAAGCTACTACAATTCTCTGAATCAACTTGTAATAGATATTACACGGACCGAAAATAAAGAGATAGAACACTCTTTCGAGTTTGGTCGCCCCGTCTGTTTTTTCCACCAGTCTTTCGATGGAAAAGTGAAATATATGAATTTTATTGCTACCGTCAGTTACGCAGACGAAGAAAGAATAGTAGTGGTTTTACCTGGTGCAGGGGCAGTTATAGAGTTACAAGCGGACAGTTCATTAGGTATACAACTTTATTTTGATGAAACATCCTACCGGACAATGTTCGAAGCATTAGAAGATGCAATCCGCGCCAAAGGTAACCGCCTCTCAGAACTGCGTGATATCTTGCTGGGAACGCAAAATCCCGGATTCCGTGAATTATACCCTGTCCGTTTTCCATGGCTGAACAGTACACAGGAGACAGCCGTCAACAAAGTATTATGCACGCGTGATGTCGCCATTGTCCACGGCCCTCCGGGAACAGGAAAAACAACCACGCTCGTCGAAGCGATTTATGAAACGCTGCACCGGGAACCGCAAGTACTTGTCTGCGCTCAAAGCAACACTGCTGTAGACTGGATAAGTGAAAAACTGGTAGACCGTGGCGTACCAGTTCTCCGCATCGGCAACCCTACACGAGTAAATGATAAAATGTTATCATTTACTTACGAGCGCCGTTTCGAAAGTCATCCCGCCTATCCCGAGCTTTGGGGAATCCGAAAATCAATCCGTGAAACGGGCAGCCGGATGCGCAAAGGTAGTTATTCCGAACGGGAGGGTATGCGCAGCCGCATGAGCCGCCTCCGTGACCGTGCTACTGAACTGGAAATACAAATTAACACCGACCTTTTCGACAGTGCCCGTGTAATTGCTTCAACATTGGTCAGTAGTAACCACCGCCTACTCAACGGCCGACGTTTCCCTACCCTGTTTATAGATGAAGCTGCCCAAGCACTCGAAGCAGCCTGCTGGATTGCCATTCGCAAAGCTGACCGAGTGATTCTTGCCGGAGACCACTGTCAACTCCCTCCTACTATCAAATGTATCGAAGCCGCCCGTAGCGGACTGGATCACACACTAATGGAGAAAGTGGTACATAAGAAACCTTCTGCTGTCTCACTGCTCAAAATGCAATACCGAATGCACGAATCAATCATGCGTTTTCCATCCGAATGGTTTTACCACGGAGAATTGGAAGCTGCACCGGAAGTGCGTTACCGGAGCATTCTCGATTTCGACACGCCTATGAACTGGATAGATACCTCTGAAATGGATTTTCACGAGGAATTTGTAGGTGAGAGTTTCGGACGCATCAATAAACAGGAAGCCAACCTGCTTCTCCAGGAATTGGAGGCATATATCAACCGGATCGGAAAAGCAAGAATATTGGACGAAAAGATTGATTTCGGATTGATTTCGCCTTATAAAGCACAAGTACAATATCTAAGGAGTAAAATTAAAGTAAGCAGCTTTCTACGTCCTTTCCGTAGCCTTATCACGGTCAACACAGTAGACGGCTTTCAAGGACAAGAACGGGATGTTATCTTTATCAGCCTTGTTCGTGCAAACGAGGACGGACAAATAGGATTTCTGAACGACCTGAGGAGGATGAACGTGGCTATCACCCGTGCCCGTATGAAACTGGTCATTCTCGGAGATGCCGTCACACTTACCAAGCATCCTTTTTATAAGAGATTGATGTCATTCATAAAAAAAGAGGATTATGAGTAATCCTCTTTTTATCAAAGCCCCTTTTCTCACGAGAAAGAACTTTTTTAACACAAACAAAACAAACAATGTTTTCTGTCTTATATACCCTTTTTATCTTTCGCCACATCAGACTCAAGTCTTGGAATTAAAAATTCGAGATATTCTATCAATCGGCTTTTTCTTACCAGCAAAGGACTGTTGGTCTAACAGACACTTATAAACAGATATTGGGATATAGGAAATATATATATTTTACGTTCTTATTCCGGTATTTCATTTTTATAGTAGTTCTTCATTATTACAACTTGTTTTATTTTGTTGCCACAAAGATAACAACAAACTTGCATTATTTCTCTATAAAGACGGGGATATTTTGAAAAAAAGACGGAAAGAGTGTTTCTTCCCGTCTTTTTACGACATATATATTCAATCTGATTAGTTATTTTCAGGGCGAAGTTTGCGTACTGTTACAGCAGTCTGCCACATCTCGCTTTCGCGCAATGCTTTCAGTTCCACTTCCAGTTTCTCACGATAATCCGGTTTAGAGTTGGAATCAATAGAAATCTGTGCTTCGTTACCAGTCTTAACACTGTGATACAACTTTTCAACTACCGGTTTGATAGCATCGTGGAAGGGCCCCATCCAGTCGAGGGCACCACGTTGAGCAGTAGTAGAGCAATTAGCGTACATCCAGTCCATACCGTTCTTTGCAAACAACGGCATCAAGGACTGAGTCAGTTCTTCCACTGTTTCGTTGAATGCTTCAGAAGGAGTGTGACCGTTTTCACGTAATACTTCGTATTGTGCCAACAGCAAACCTTGGATTGCACCCATTAGCGAACCACGTTCACCTGTCAAATCGGAAGTAGCTTCTCGTTGGAAAGTTGTTTCGAACAGATAACCAGAACCGATACCAATGCCCAAAGCGATTGTCTTTTCATAAGCTTTGCCCGTAGCATCCTGATAGATAGCGTAAGAAGAGTTCAGGCCACGACCTTCGAGAAACATAGTACGCAATGAAGTTCCTGATCCTTTAGGTGCGACCATGATTACATCGATATCAGCAGGAGGAACTACACCTGTACGATCGTTCCAAGTGATAGCAAAACCATGAGAGAAATAAAGAGCTTTTCCTGCAGTCAGATAAGGCTTGATAGTAGGCCATACAGACATTACTGCTGCGTCAGACAACAGACACATTACGATAGTACCTTTCTCGCAAGCTTCTTCAATGCCGAACAAAGTCTCTCCCGGAACCCAGCCGTCTGCTACTGCTTTATCATATGTTTTTCCCGGACGTTGACCAACGATAACATTGAAACCGTTATCACGCAGGTTCAATGCCTGACCGGGACCTTGTACACCATAACCGATTACAGCGATTGTTTCATCTTTCAATACTTCACGAGCCTTTTCCAAAGGAAATTCGTCACGGATTACTACATTTTCAATAGTACCGCCAAAATTCAACTGTGCCATTTTCTTTTTGTTTTTAGTTTTGGGGACTTACGCCACCCGTTATTAATTGATTTTATATTCTATGTTATTCAAATATCACTTTCGAACGACAAACGACTTCACTACCGTTTTTCTTCACTTCTACATGAAACTCGTTTGAATTAGCCTCGTCGCAGAAAAAAGAGAGTTCATCACCGAAATAACTTTCGGCTACGTATGCCATTTCAAAGCGGCGGATTCGTTTCGTCTTGTACAAGTCAATCGGAAACAAATCGAGGATATGCTCGATATAGCGGATACTATTTACATGACCGTTAATGTCAATGTCACTGTACTTTGCCGTCAGGGTAGCTACCGGTCGGTCGCTCGTCACTTTGATGCGCGAAGGTTTTTCAATAGGGCAAGGTTCGTCACATACGTAGTCTACGATACTTCCTCCGTGTAAGGTCAGCAAATCTGCCGGTTTGCGGGTATTGAGACTAATCATTGCCCATACGGAACGTGCGTATCCGATCTTTTTCCCATCTTTATCAATAATAGCGAAATTACGGTCAGTAAACAGACGATAGACATTTTCCACCCATGTCTGAACCGAGAAGTTCTCGTATTGATAAGGCATTTCGTCTAATTCTACAGCCAGGCGCGAGAGCACCCATGTGTAGTTATCTTCGTTCAGTGTCGCAATACCAAAGCCACGGTCACTTGCATGAAAACCTGCACAATTCAGTAGATGATTTCCCAACACCCCCATAGTCAGGCGACCGTTAAAGTCTACATGGAAAGGTTCCGCCACAAACTGATAAGTTCCTATTTTATTTTCTTCACTCATTATTCCTGCAGGTTTTTACTTTCGTTATATTTTGCCTCCCGTCCGTCGAGGAACTCATTCACCCGTTCAAAACAACTGGTGGTAATCGCCACACGCCCCGAACGAACAAACTGCAAAACACAATTCAATACCCGGAGTTCACCGTAAAGCGAGGTTATATCTTCACTCATCCCGTTCTTCTCAACAATGGAAAACACCGGGTTTACTTCCACTATACGAGCATTGTATCGACGGATTAACTTGGACGCTTCCGGATTCTCCTGAAAAGCAGGAGTAGACACCTTATATAATGCGATTTCATGGAAATATATTTCATCTTCCGTGAAGTAATGCGCCTGAATCACGTCGATTTTCTTCTCTATCTGTTTCACTACCTTCTCAATAGTGTCCTTATCTGTCCAAGCTGTGATTGTATATTTATGCACACCTTTGATAGATGAAGCAGAAACATTCAAACTTTCGATATTGATCTGCCGACGGGTAAATACAGCCGTCACCTGATTCAGCAATCCGGCAATATTCTCAGAATGAACAATGATTGTATATAATGTTTTATCACTCATAACTTTAAATTTTAAATACGAACTCTCAACTTCCCCTAACATTCCAACAACATTTGATTCACCGAACCGCCCGGAGGAGTCATCGGCAATACGTTGCCTTCTTCTATTACGCAGGCTTCAAGCAGGAACGGTCCGTCCGTTGCCAGCATTTCATCGATAGCCACTTTCAATTCTTCACGGGAATAGACACGTTTGGAAGGAATGTCATATGCGGAAGCTATTTTCATGTAGTCCGGATTCAACATCGGAGTAAATGAATAACGGCGGTTGAAGAACATAGCCTGCCACTGGCGCACGTTTCCGAGGAAGTTATTATTCAGGCAGATGATTTTCACCGGAGCTTTCTGTTCCATGATAGTTCCGAGTTCCTGGATATTCATTTGAAGTCCGCCGTCTCCCATAAACACGCAGACGGTACGCTCCGGTGCACCGAAAGTGGCTCCGATAGCTGCGGGAAGTCCGAACCCCATTGTTCCAAGCCCTCCGGAAGTAATAATACTGCGTTCTTTCGAATATTTAAAGTAACGAGCAGATATCATCTGGTTCTGACCGACATCCGTCACCAATACTGCTTCATGGTGGGTTGCCTCACTTACGGCACGTGCTACTTCGCCCATGGTCAGTGAATCCGTAGCCGGATAAAGTTCGGGACGAATTACTTTTTCTTCCTCCACCTTCTCATATTCTTTAAAACTATCGTTCCATTCGGTATGCTTGTTCTCTTTTAGTAATCCGGTTACGGCAGCTAATGTATTTTTGCAATCTCCCAGAACAGCGATATCTACTTTCACGTTTTTATTTACTTCCGCAGGATCTATATCAAAATGGATTACTTTTGCCTGTTTGGCATAAGTAGCCAGATTACCTGTCACGCGATCATCAAAACGCATACCGACAGCAATCAGGACATCACATTTGTTGGTATTGATGTTCGGACCTAAATTACCATGCATTCCCAGCATACCTTTATTCAAAGGATGATCGGTAGGCAAAGCGGAAAGTCCGAGCAATGTACATCCGGCAGGCATATCAGCTTTTTCAATAAAGGCTCTCAGTTCACTTTGTGCATTTCCGAGTTCTACCCCCTGTCCTACCAATACAAGCGGACGTTCGGCATTATTTATCAGTTCGGCGGCTTCCTTCACAGAATCTTCATCGGTATCAGGCACCGGAACATAACTACGTATAAAATCCAGCTTCGCCGGCTCGTATTTTGTCTTTGCATTCTGTGCATCTTTGGCGAAGTCCAATACTACCGGACCGGGACGACCGCTACGGGCAATATAGAATGCACGTGCCACCGCCCAAGCTACATCTTCTGCACGGCGAATCTGATAACTCCATTTAGCGATAGGCTGGGTGATACCTACCAAGTCGACTTCCTGAAAAGCGTCTGTTCCGAGAAAACCCGTCCCTACCTGTCCGGCAATAACTACGATAGGTGTACTGTCTATCATTGCATCGGCAATACCGGTGATTGTATTCGTTGCTCCGGGACCGCTTGTCACCAGACAAACACCTACCTCACCCGATACGCGGGCAAAACCTTGCGCTGCATGAGCAGCTCCCTGTTCGTGGCGAACCAAGATATGGTTCAATGTATTTTGATGATCGTACAAAGCATCGAATACCGGCATGATAGAACCTCCGGGATAACCGAAGATAGTAGTCACTCCCTGATGTTCCAAGGAACGCATCAATGCTTCCGCACCTGTTATTAAGTCTTTACTCATTCTTTATTTATATTGAAGATGAATATCAGTCGATGATTCTCACTGCTCCCTTATCGGCGGAACTTACCATGCTGGCGTATGCTTTCAGACTCTTTGGCACGTAACGGTCGCGAGTGACGGGAGTCATCGGGCGTGCAACCAGTTCTTCATCTGTTAGTCGCACGTTAATCGTCCGGGCGGGAATGTCAATTTCGATAATATCTCCGTCTACAATTTTTCCGATATTACCTCCGGCAGCCGCTTCGGGAGATATATGTCCGATACTCAATCCGGAAGTTCCACCACTGAAACGTCCATCGGTAATCAAAGCACATTCTTTGCCGAGGTGACGAGATTTTATATAAGAGGTAGGATACAACATTTCCTGCATACCGGGGCCACCCTTCGGACCTTCGTGCGTAATGACGACAACATCGCCACTGACGACTCGGCCCCCAAGGATACCTTCACAGGCTGCTTCTTGCGAATCAAAGACTTTGGCAGGTCCGGTGAATTTCCAGATACTTTCGTCCACACCTGCTGTTTTTACTACGCAACCATCTTGTGCTATGTTTCCTTTCAATACCGCCAGTCCGCCATCTTTGCTATAAGCGTGTTCGAAATCACGGATACACCCATTAGTGCGGTCTGTATCCAACTCTTTATAGTACATACCTTGCGAACCGAGTACAAGATTAAATTTATTTGCAGCTGCACTCGAATATTTCCTGATTGCTTTTTCGCTCACATTCGGGCTGGTGATTGAATATTCGTCGATAGCTTCCCCCAGCGTCATTCCATCTACCCGGCGAACGGAAGTATCCACCAAACCGGCTTTCGCCAGTTCATCCATAATAGCGATGATACCACCGGCACGGTTTACATCCTGAATATGATATTTCTGTGTATTCGGAGCTACTTTGCAGAGACAGGGAGTTTTGCGTGAAAGCATATCTATATCATCCATTTTAAAATCAACTTCCGCTTCGTGAGCTACCGCCAACAGGTGAAGAACTGTATTGGTGGAACCTCCCATTGCTATATCCAATGTCATAGCGTTCAGGAATGCCTGCCGGGTGGCAATGCTACGGGGAAGTATACTCTCGTCTCCTTCTTCATAGTATTTCATAGCGTTTTCTACAATCAGTTTGGCTGCATCTTTGAAAAGCTGTGTACGGTTTTCGTGAGTAGCTACAATAGTTCCGTTGCCCGGCAACGCCAAACCGATTGCTTCATTGAGACAGTTCATAGAGTTAGCAGTAAACATGCCGGAACAACATCCGCAAGTAGGACAAGCATTTTGTTCGATATTCGCTACTTCCTGATCGCTTACGCTTTCATCGGCCGATTTAATCATCGCATCAATCAGATCGAGGTGCTGACCGTTCCATTCGCCAGCTTCCATTGGCCCGCCTGATACGAACACGGTAGGAATATTCAGACGCATAGCCGCCATTAACATACCCGGAGTGATTTTATCACAGTTGCTGATACATACCATTGCATCCGCCTTATGTGCATTGACCATATATTCCACGCTGTCTGCAATGATGTCACGTGAAGGAAGTGAATAAAGCATTCCGTCATGCCCCATAGCAATACCATCATCGATAGCTATTGTATTAAACTCCGCAGCGAAGCATCCCAGCTTTTCAATTTCCGCCTTCACCTGCTGACCGATTTCATGTAGATGTACATGCCCCGGAACAAACTGTGTGAATGAATTTACGATCGCTATAATGGGTTTTCCCATCTGACTCTTCTTCATACCGTTGGCTGCCCACAATGCACGGGCTCCCGCCATCCGACGGCCTTGCGTACTAAACGAACTGCGTAATTGCTTTTTCATTTCAATCTATCTTTTAATTAAAGAGCCTCTCTCACATCAGTGAGAAAGGCTCTAAATTCTATCTTTTATGGTACGAACACATACAACACAAAACCTTTCTCACGCTCTTGATGGGACCACCACGACGCGAATAATATGCAAAACTGCTAGGTTAATAGATGTATGTAACATATTCATATCTTCTTTCTTTATTTTCGTGATGCAAAGGTAAGGGCTTTTTATTATCTCCAAACAAATCGAAGAAAAAATCACTCAAAACTAAAAATTGTAAGATAAGAGCGGCATTATTTCTCTATTTATCACTTAACAGTTGAATTTGCAACTATTATCCAACCGTACACTTCTTCCCGTCTTTCTGACAAAAGCACTTAATAATCTGAAATTTACCTTCCCCATACCGGAGAGCAAGCAAATAATTCGTATCTTTGCCCACCTATCTTTTTAGGAATTTATTAATTTAGAAATAAAAATATCAAATGGAAACAGCAGAAAACAAGTACATTACCGTTGCATACAAACTATATACAATGGAAGATGGAGAAAAAGAATTGTTCGAAGAAGCAAAAGCTGAACATCCTTTTCAATTCATTTCAGGCTTAGGTACAACTCTCGAAGACTTCGAAAACCAGATAACTTCTCTTGCCAAAGGTGATAAATTCGATTTTACCATTCCGGCAGATAAAGCATACGGACAATATGACGAACAACACGTTATCGACCTTCCGAAACATATCTTCGAAATTGACGGTAAATTCGATAGCGAACACATCAAAGAAGGTAACATCGTACCTTTGCAGACTGGCGATGGCCAGCGTGTGAACGCCAGCGTAGTGGAAATCAAACCGGACGTTGTAGTAGTTGACCTCAATCACCCGTTGGCCGGTGCCGACCTGATTTTTGAAGGTGAAATCATCGAAAGCCGTCCTGCTACTAACGAAGAAATTCAGGAACTGATTAAATTGATGAGTGGCGAAGGCTGCGGTTGCGGATGCGACAGTTGCGGTGGCGGCTGTGGTGACAATGAATGTGGCGACGACTGTGGCTGCGAAGGCGGCCACTGCCATAAGTAAGAATTCACCGCCATTACCCAATGGTAAATAAATAAGAAATGGAGAATGAACTCATACAGTTTCATTCTCCATTTTTCTTTTCTAATGATCTAATTTTCCATTCAACATCCCTTATGCGTCATGATATCCAACACCATTTTATCCGTCTCATTCATGGCTTGCGAACCGATTCTTGTTAGATTACGGATACTCTGATCTACATCTTCGTCGATAATTCCTTCAACGGAAGTCACGCAACGGTCTTCCATTGCCATAATTGCTGATAATACGGCTGTTGAAACTCCTGTGGTTACTTTCAGAGCGCAGCTTGGCTTCGCCCCGTCACAAATCATTCCTGTCAGATTGGCAATCATATTTTGGACAGCGAAAGCTACTTGGTTGTAGTTTCCTCCCATCAGCCACGTAATCCCGCAACTGGAGCCGGTGGCAGCTACCACACAACCGCACAGGGCAGAAAGACGTCCCAAACTTTGTTTGATATAAATTACGGTGAGGTGACTTAACATTAAAGCACGAATAAGTTCTTCTTCTGTCTTACCATTCTCCTCGGCAAAGACAACAACGGGAAGTGTGGCGGATATTCCCTGATTGCCACTGCCTGAGTTACTCATTACAGGGATCATTGCACCTGCCATACGTGCATCACAAGCAGCCGAAGTATAAGAAAGAATATGGGAGAAAACACTGTCACCCATGACTTTATGTTCATAAGTTCCACGCAGCATCTTTCCGAGGGAGTGTCCGTAGTTGCCTTTAAAAGCTTGTTCGGCTGCCGCTTTATTGAGGCGGGCTGTATCGAGGATAAAGCGTATTTCATCCAGAGGAGCTGTCAGGGCAAAATCATAAACTTTGCGAAGATTCAGTTCGGGAGAGGTTTCTTCTTCCTCCTCGGCGGTAGCCTGCTGCTTGTCGAGCAGTACATTTTCGTTCATCGCTATATATATAAAGGTAGTATGTCCGCCGGAAATCACGGCTTTCGCAGTTTTGTCACCGGACTTACAAATTACTTCGATATACAGTTTTTCCGTAATATCTTCCTTTAAAGAAATACGAATTCTTTTTTCTGCAATAAATTGTTTACCCTGTTCCACCGCTTCCGGAGTACAGTCTCTCAACACCTCCAGTTGATAAGCTGACCGACCGATCAATGCACCCAAAGCAACGGCAATAGGAAGTCCCACCATGCCTGTGCCGGGAATACCTACTCCCATTGCATTTTTTAAGATATTGGCACTCAATAACACTTCAATTTTTTCGGGCTTCACGCCCAATGTCTCTGCTGCTTTGGCTACACAAAGTGCCACAGCAATAGGTTCCGTACACCCAATAGCCGGAATTACTTCTTTTTTTATCAGCTCTATAATTTGCTGTCTTTCAGATTCAATCATGCACTTCTTTAGTTTTGTTCCTACAAAAATAGGAAATTCTTTTTTATCATACATTCAATAATGAACAAATAAATTTCCATATTGTTATTACTCCTCGTGAGAACCAAACTTTAACTGAAAGAATAAGTAGAAAAATGAAAGCAAAACACGTGATTATCTATTTGCTGCTGGTTATTGTTACATCTTCTTGCATTCGCGACGAAGCTCCCAATGCAGAGGCAGACATTCTAAGTTGCCGGCTACCGGGAATAACAATGACGACTAGTCCTATCATCAATAATAATTCCGTAACCCTCTTTGTCACTCCGGGAACGAATATCTCCGCCCTTGCACCGGAATTTACACTTACTTCGGGAGCTACGATCACACCCGCCAGTGGTACAGAACGCAATTTCAATTCGCCGCAGGAATATCAAGTGACAGCCGCTGACGGAATTTGGAAAAAGACTTATGCCATATCAGTCATTGATACGGAACTTGCTACAATTTACAATTTCGAAGATACCATCAGCGGAAAGAAATACTACATATTTGTGGAAAGGGAAAATGATAAAGTCATCATGGAATGGGCCAGCGGCAACGCCGGTTACGCCATGACCGGAGTAGCTAAAACAGCCGACGACTACCCTACTTTCCAAATAGCAAACGGGAAAAATGGAAAATGCCTTTCGCTCGTGACACGCAGTACCGGATTTTTTGGCGGATTGGTCGGAATGCCTATTGCCGCCGGCAACTTGTTTATCGGTTCATTCGACGTGAACAATGCCATGAGCAATCCCCTGCAAGCAACGAAGTTCGGCCTTCCTTTCCGGCACGTGCCGACTTATCTGGCAGGTTACTATAAATACAAGGCGGGAGACCAGTTCACCGAAGGCGGCAAACCTGTCGAAGGGAAACGTGATATATGCGATATATATGCTATCATGTACGAAACGAGCGTATCCGTCCCCACTCTCGATGGGACGAATGCATTCACCAGTCCTAACCTGGTTTCTATGGCACGTATCAAAGACGCCAAGGAAACAGACGAATGGACTTACTTTAAACTCCCGTTCACAACCCTTCCGGGAAAATTCATCGACAAGGAAAAATTGACAATGGGAAAATATAATATATCTATCGTATTTACATCCAGTCTGGAAGGAGACCACTTCAACGGAGCTATCGGAAGCACCTTATTAATTGATGAAGCTGAATTGATTTACCGCTCGGACTTGGACCATTAAACCATAACGACTTTATACCGACAATGAAGATGAAAATTTATCCATACCTATTTAGTTTGCTTGCCTGTATCGGAATAACGCTACCCGGCTATTCACAGGTCGATAGAAACAAGACCCTTATCCGTTCCGCCCTTCACGGACTGGAATACGAAATAAAAGCGGGATTCAGTATTGGCGGCACAGCTCCGTTCCCTCTTCCGGTGGAGATTCGCTCTATCAATGGTTACAATCCGACACTTGCTATCAGTATCGGAGGAGAAGTAACAAAATGGTTTGCCGTTCAGAACAAGTTAGGTGTTATTGTAGGACTACGGCTCGAAAATAAGGCAATGACTACCAACGCCACCGTAAAGAACTACGGTATGGAAATTCTGGGACAAGGAGGCGAAAGAATCAGCGGCGTATGGACAGGAGGCGTAAAAACAAAAGTACACACTGCCGGACTCACCATTCCTCTAATGGCTACTTATAAACTGAACAATCGCTGGAATATAAAAGCCGGTCCTTATTTCTCATACATCCTTTCAAGAGAATTTTCGGGACATGTATACGACGGTTATTTACGTGAAGACAACCCGACGGGACCTAAAGTAGAGTTTACCGACAACAAGGTTGCCACTTACGACTTTTCGAACGATTTGAGACATTTCCAATGGGGATTACAGGCAGGTGCCGGATGGAGAGCCTTCAAACACCTTAATATATATGCTGATCTCACCTGGGGACTGAATAATATCTTTAAAAATGATTTTCATACCATCACTTTTGCAATGTATCCGATTTACCTCAATATCGGATTCGGATATGCGTTTTAATAAACAAGTAACAGTTATTGCTGAATTACATTCCCAAAAGAATATATCAGAAGAAGAATGCCTGAAGTTACTACTGGATTTCCGACGAAAGCACCTATGCATCAACCGGACTAACTATTGCAGTATCACCGGAGTAAACAAAACACATGCCATACTCCAATTGAACTCTTTCATCGAAAAAGGAATGATCCATAGACATGGAAGCGGAAAAGCAGTAGTATATATTCAGAGATAAAATTAGTCGTTACCGGATTCTTCCACCTGCTTCACTCCGGAATAAGTAACCTTTACGGTCTGTTGCAATGTAGCTACTTTTACATTGATATTCATAGTGAGAGCTCCACTTTCCACTGTTCCTTCTACTGTGGTGGCACAAGTGCCGAGAGCGGCAGCATCTCCCGAAAAAGTCAAATTCTGTTGACCTGTGAAAGTCGAGGCGTCAGTCTCTTTTTTCACCGTACATTTGTCTATTACAATATCGCCGAACTTCATGATCGTTCCGTTGAGAAACAATTCAAATTCTTTCAGTTCCATTTTTACTTCCGTATCGCTGACCTGGGAAATGGTGATAAACTTGGCTATCCCATTGCCAATCACTGTTTCCTGATCGGAATTATCCGGCTTCATTGATATATCCAGATTACCCCAATAAGTGCCCACTACATCAGGAGCTGTAACAACTGCTTCTTCTTCAGGAGGATTATTACCACTTATATCATTATCATCATCACTGCTACAAGCTGTAAAGAGAGCGACTGAACAGATTAATGCCCATAAATACAATAGATTCTTTTTCATACATTGTTGGTTTAGTTATTAAATAATCGTCAATTATAAACTAAAAAGGAGAAAAAAGGTTCAATTTGGTTCGTTTTTTGAAGATATTTTGAGATCGCAACATTCTTACCGAAAACTTTGTTATATTTGCATAGAGTAATTTTAAAAAAGCCACAACTATGTTTAATTCATTTGGCAATATCTTTCGACTCACAAGTTTCGGTGAGTCTCATGGCAAAGGAGTTGGTGGAGTAATTGACGGATTTCCCTCCGGAATTACTATCGACGAAGAATTTGTACAACAAGAGTTGAATCGCCGCCGTCCGGGACAATCTATCCTGACCACCCCACGTAAGGAGGCTGATAAAGTCGAGTTCCTTTCCGGCATTTTTGAAGGAAAATCAACCGGATGTCCCATCGGTTTCATCGTATGGAATGAAAATCAACATTCCAACGACTATAATAATCTGAAAAACGTATACCGCCCTTCACACGCCGATTACACTTACACCGTAAAATACGGAATACGCGATCATCGCGGCGGCGGGCGATCATCGGCACGCGAAACGATTTCGCGTGTGGTGGCCGGTGCGCTGGCTAAACTGGCACTTCGTCAATTAGGAGTCAGCATTACCGCTTATACCTCACAAGTAGGCGCTATCAAGTTGGAAGGCAGTTATTCAGATTACAACCTCGACCTGATAGAAACTAACGACGTGCGTTGCCCTGACCCTGACAAAGCAAAGGAAATGGCAGACCTTATATACAAAGTAAAAGGCGAAGGTGATACAATCGGCGGTACGCTGACCTGCGTTATCAAAGGATGTCCTATCGGACTGGGGCAACCCGTTTTCGGTAAGTTGCACGCTGCACTGGGCAATGCTATGTTAAGTATCAATGCCGCCAAAGCATTCGAATATGGCGAAGGATTCAAAGGACTGAAAATGAAAGGTTCCGAACAGAACGATGTTTTCTACAATAACAACGGACGGATTGAAACACATACCAACCACTCCGGAGGTATTCAAGGAGGACTCAGCAACGGACAGGATATCTACTTCCGTGTTGTATTCAAACCGATAGCCACTCTGCTAATGGAACAGGAAACGGTCAATATCGATGGAATCGACACAACACTGAAAGCCCGTGGACGCCATGACGCCTGCGTACTGCCCCGTGCCGTGCCTATCGTCGAAGCAATGGCCGCTATGACTATACTTGATTATTATTTGCTGGACAAAGCCACCCAGCTTTAATTATTATCTTTATATGAACGAAATTCAGAAATACATCGCAGCAAACGAACCTCAAATAATGGAGGACTTGTTCAGCCTCATCCGTATTCCCAGTATCAGCGCCCTGCCCGAACATCATGACGATATGCTGGCATGTGCCGAACGCTGGGCACAGTTATTACTCGAAGCGGGAGTGGATGAAGCATTGGTAATGCCCTCCCAAGGCAATCCGATTGTCTTTGCACAGAAGATTGTGGACCCAGACGCAAAAACCGTATTAGTTTACGCACACTATGACGTGATGCCTGCCGAACCACTCGAATTATGGAAAAGCCAACCATTCGAACCGGAAATACGGGACGGATATATCTGGGCACGCGGAGCAGATGATGACAAAGGACAGTCTTTCATCCAGGTGAAGGCTTTCGAATATCTCCTTAAAAACGGGTTATTGAGGAATAACGTGAAGTTTATCTTCGAAGGAGAAGAAGAAATCGGTTCTCCCAGCCTAGAGGCATTCTGTGAAGAACATAAAGAGTTGCTGAAAGCGGACGTTATCCTTGTTTCGGATACCAGTATGTTGGGTGCCGACCTTCCGTCATTAACCACCGGCCTGCGCGGACTGGCTTATTGGGAAATCGAAGTAACAGGACCGAACCGCGACCTGCATTCCGGACACTTCGGAGGTGCGGTAGCCAATCCTATCAATGTGCTTTGCCGGATAATCAGTAAGGTGACGGATACAGACGGAAGAATCACTGTCCCCGGATTTTACGATGACGTGGAAGAAGTACCGCAAGCTGAACGTGAAATGATAGCCCATATTCCTTTCGATGAAAAGAAGTATAAGGAAGCAATCGGCGTAAAAGAACTTTTCGGAGAGAAAGGATACAGTACACTGGAACGCAATAGCTGCCGTCCGTCTTTTGATGTATGCGGCATTTGGGGCGGGTATACGGGAGAAGGTTCAAAGACCGTGCTCCCTTCAAAGGCTTATGCCAAAGTATCTTGCCGACTGGTTCCGCATCAGGATCATCATAAGATTTCGCAAATGTTCACTGATTACATTCTCAGTATTGCTCCAGAAACAGTTCAAGTGAAAGTAACACCGATGCACGGCGGACAAGGTTATGTCTGCCCGATTTCACTTGCAGCCTATCAGGCAGCCGAAAAAGGTTTTGAAATAGCTTTCGGGAAAAAGCCGTTGGCAGTACGCCGTGGCGGCAGCATTCCTATCATTTCTACTTTTGAACAGGTACTGGGAGTGAAAACCGTACTCATGGGATTCGGTCTGGAATCAGACGCTATCCATTCGCCGAATGAGAACTTCTCACTGGATATTTTCAGGAAAGGCATTGAAGCTGTGGCCGAATTTCATCAGGAATATGCCGGACGGTAAAGTGGACACAAGAACCATTATTATAAACGGTATAAACAAAACGGCGGGCAGGCTTACAATCAAGCATCTGTCCACCGTTTTATTTTATAGATAACAAGAAACTACTACATGAGCGGAGTCTCAAAAAGGAACGTAAATGACTCACTATCTTTCAAATCCTTCACCGCATCTCCTGCATAAATCTCTCCCTTCGTCAAAGACAATTTCTTTATACCGGCTTTCGGGCTAAAGTCTATCTTTTTCAAATCAAGCCAAAACAAATTCGGCGTCAATGTGGATTCAAAATAATAGACCTTATTCTTCTGGTCGGAGACGGAACGCCAACGGGTAGAAGAAATATGAGGTTTCTCCGGAGTATTAATGCCAAATGGAACTGAAACATTACGCATCACACTCAGCACACTGGGAACAGCAATTTTTGCATCGGCAGTCTGCGGAATGGCATGAATGTAGAAAGAGGCACGGACAAAACGGTCGCTCGAACGGTTCGTTCCCGGCAACATCTGCAATCCGCCGACTTCTTTCCAGTAATCGTTGATAGCTAACTGGTATTCATACCGAGGAGAATTTGTCATTACCTGATATTCTTTCCCTTCGTGAATGCTTAACTTTCCATCCAGATATTCCAGCACAGCCGTATTGCCTGTTTCGTCGGTGATGGCCATGTGCAAAGTAGATTCCGGTCCTCCATTCGGCATACGGGGAGCGTCAATCCGGAAAGTCTCCTTTTTCAGTTCATCAACGGCCTCACGTACAGTGGCAAAGTTATCAAGCACGTATTGCGTCCAAATACTGATTCCCATTGCCGGACGGATATCACCGGGAAGCGAATAAACTAGATTCGGGCAAGAAAAGTAGACTAGCCACCAAGCCCTTTTCATTCATACCGTCGCAAGTTCCTATATCATAACCGGTTGCAATCACACTTCCATACTTGGAAGTCCAGTTCACCGTTTTTTCCTTATTATGCCCAACACGCTGAATGCCACGCGGGAAAACATAGATATTCGACATAATGTCTTCTTTCCAGTCCATTGTACGCCCCGTTATCACCAACTGTTCCGGGCCGAGGTAAACGGCACGTGTACACGCCTCTACCGGCTGTATACTCATCAAAGAGAGAGCAGCCAACATCAATATAACCCCTGTCTGTTTCTTTTTCATATTCTTTTCAAATTAAATAATTGATACTCTTATCTATAATAACAAATATATAACGATTATTGCCGAAAATAAAGATGATTTTAATGAAAATAAGGGATTTGTCCAAAGAAGACTCCCAAAGAGATATTAAATAAATTTAAGACTAATGATTGCAGTTATTCTCATCTTCTATCGTCAAAAAGATAAACATAGAACTATCATGGAAAGAAAACAAACTAAGCGGATTATAATATTCCTTCTTCTATTGCTGGGTATTATATTACCCAATATGGCACAGAAACAAAAGATATGGAAAGCATTTTGCGATAAATGCCGGAGAGAAAAAACCATTGTCGGTGCGCTTCCTTCGCAGTTAGAGAAAGCTCTACGCTGGTCGCCCGGCATTAGTAATGAGCAAAAAGAAGTGATACGTTACATATTATGGAATATGGTTTACGTAGAAGGAGGGACAGCCGAATCTCGGAGAAAACAACGATTATCCTGTGAATGTGGGCTCATTTTTTCATCAACCGCTATGAGGTAAGTCAGGATGAATGGTACGTCATTATGGGGGAGAATCCTTCCAACCAACACAGACGTAACTATCCCGTAGATCAAGTTAACTGGTATGACACTCAACGATTCACCCGAAAACTCTCTCAGTTATCCGGCCTACCCCTTCCGTCTGCCGTTCGAAGCAGAATGGGAATATGCCGCACGTGGAGGCTTGAATACCCAAAACTACATTTATGCCGGTAGCGATGACCCGACACAAGTCGCTTGGTTTAAAGAAAAATACTCCAATGAAAACACATATGTATCCAACGATATAGGAACCAAAAAACCCAACGAACTCGGACTTTATGATATGAGCGGAAACATCTACGAATGGTGCATGGACTGGTATGATAAAAAAGTTCCTTTCACCGGAAATATTGATCCTGACCTGAAGGGGATTGATCTACATAAAGTGCTACGCGGAGGAAGTTATTATACTATCGCCAAATACTGCAAAATCACCAACCGTTATGGAGTCAATCCACTGCGTTGGGACATTGACTACGGATTACGGCTAGTAATATCCTTTCAGGATAACACGGAGGAAAAGAGAGTAGCCCAATAAAAATATTCTACACTAATCATACACATAAAAAATCCCGTATACGTTGTTTTGAATACTCAAACTATCACATATACGGGATTTAAAAGAACAAGCCTTTACCTTGTTTAAACTAATCGTTCATTATAAACAAGCTTAATCGTCAGTAGGAACTTTCATGTTCTCATAAACCTCAATCCATGAGTTCCATTCGGCAGGTGCGTCATTGGTCGCAGCAGTTTTCAGTGTACGATATTTATAGGAAAGATAAAAACGGGTGACTCCGTCTACGGTGATGTATCTGTTTGCCTGCTGGACAGACAATGCTTCATCATCATCAGTTGTACCGGGTAATTGTACTACCTCTATCAATTCTGATTTATAAGGTTTTAGTATAAGAGTATTATATTTGGTACCATCGATATAAGTCAGTTCCTCCTCACCGATTTCCATGATAAGGCTCGACTTGTTTATTAATTCCTCTTCTGCTTTATTGGCACTGTTTTCAATGCCGGCATTCAATCTCACACCCCGTTTCGACAAGGGATATAGAATCTTATTCGCTGATATCTGTGTAGGCTTTGTATCATCTTCCCGCAGCTGAGTACCCCTCATAAATAATGTCAAAGGACTTTTCTGACTGGTAAAATCATTCTCAATATACACCTTATACAACACCCGCGACTTATCTTTATTCACTTCATAAGGAGTGCAACTGGCAATCCGTAAAGGAATCAGATAAGTGGAATCGGGAGACAATCCCTCGGTCCTAACTTCAATAGGCAACTTTACATAGGGGTCCTGATCGCCAACTTTCATCACCGCAGTATAACTTTTAATCGTATATCTGGAAGGATCCAGTTCTTTCGCGTACTTATCCTCATCCAAGTCAAAGTTATCATGATTATACTTATCAATCAAGTCAGGATCTTTTTCCAACGTTACGGTCACGTCCTGGTCAATAGCCCGTGTACCACCTGCGTAAATGGTTATATATCCAACGGAAACCGGAGTATTCAGCGAATGAGTGACCGGAAACGTCAAGTCCGTTTCACTCAACACATACACCACCTTCTTGTATAGCTCACCTTCAAATATTGAATTTTCATTGCACGCTGTCAATCCCATTAACACGGCACAATACATCATATATTTTGTTATTGATTTCATTCTCATATCAAATTTTAATTTATAGTTCCCGTTAATTATCCCAACCCGGATTCTGATCCATTAATGGCACTTTCCGCAATTCAGCACGGGGAATAGGCAAGAAGACCATTTTCTTATCGGCCACTCTGGTACGTGCAAAAAGATGATTGACCGTTGTTCTTTGGAAAAATTCATCTTCAAACCCGTCCGTATTCATACCTACAATCGGTTCTTTTTCCGTATCCAAATAAATACCCCAACGACGGACATCATAAAAACGTCTGTTCTCGTGAAGGAACTCAATCATGCGTTCTCTCACAATGATGTCAAACATTTTATCAGCAGAACTTAACTCATCGGTAGTCAAGCCCGGCAAACCCGCCCGATAGCGAACCATATTAAAGTATTTCGCCATTTCGTTCATATCGCGAGTATAAGTGCCCGTGCTTTCATCGCTGAAAGTCACCGTATGAGATCCGGTCAGATTATTCAATGCTTCTACATACGAAAGTAATATTTCCGCATAACGGATAATGGGGAATGATTTAGGTAATACGGTTGCATCGGTACCACTCCAAGCATCATCATTATGGACATATTTCTTCATCACATACCCGGTCACCGGATAATTGTTGGCGTCACCGGAACCTACCGCTTTATCCTTTCCGGAAGCCCCATAGCCACTCGCACCTTTCCAATAATAGACATAGACATTTTTCTTCACAGCTTCACTTGTAGAAGCACAAGGCCAGAAACAACCGCTAAAACCAATCGATGCATAGAAGCGCGGTTCACGGTTTATATACATATTATAAACACCGCTCTTTAACTGGTATCCGGAGAAAGACTTCACTTCAGAAGTGAATCCGTCTTCCAGATATGGATATTCATCGCTCGAATTGGTACGATCTCTACCATCAACCATATAGTAAGCATCAATAAACTTCTGAGGGACAGCCATTCCATTATATCCTCCCATTAGCCCCACCGGAAAAGCGTGCCGGGTATAACTACGAAGACTACCGGATGTTCTTCCCCATATATATTCCGGATTCTTAGTAGCGGTCGATTCGCCCGTAAACATATCGCTATAAGATTTATAGGGATCAATCCCCACAGCCCCTTCCGGGAAAGTTTTCGTATAATAGTTTACGTCTGATACATTGGTCGGCAATTCCGGCGTGTACTTGTCACTTTTTACGGTATGCAACTCATACATATCCATATCAATTACCCGTTTGGCAGCATGCGCAGCTACCGCCCAACGTTGCTCGTCATAAGTCTGGCTAACATAGGGAACATTGTCCGATTTACGTATCCAACCTCCGAAAGTCGTTTTCGCTGCACTTCCTCCATTGAACAAAGGACTTGCCTGTTGCAACCGTAAGCGAGCAATCAGCGCATACGCAGCTCCGCGTGTAGGACGCCCGAACTGAGATACCGTAACCCGCAAAGGAATATAATTTGCAGCAATTTCCAACTCGTTACAGATATAATCTACTGATTCATCATACGTTGCTCTTTCCTTATTATAGTATGCAGGAGATTCATTGGTATTCATCGGCTCATCTCCCACAAGAACGACAGGACCAAAGTTTTGAAGCAAATTATAATAAGCATAGCCTCTCATAAAATGTGCATAGCCCAGAATCTCGCGTTGTTCTATATTTGTAAGGTCTTTACATTCATTGATTCTACTGAAAATAATATTAACCTTACGAATGATTTTATACATCTGTGCCCAGTTATTCATCGTTCCCAAGTTATCGGGAGTCGTGTGCCCCAAAACAAATGTTACTCCGGGAAATTCGCCCGTGTTCCATTGCACAAAGGCTTCATCCGAACCGGTAACACCCGGTGTATAAGCACCACCCCAGATAGCGCCCTCATCGGGGAAGAAAGCAGCCGTAGCCCATAGATATTTCTGAAGATTCATTTTATTCTGAAAAATAGAATCGTATCCCAATGTATCAGCAAAATACTCATCCACATTCAAGTAATTGCAGGAGGACAGGCAAAAGTAGAACGCTGTACATAGCGTTATCATTAATCTTTTAAAATATTTCATATCATGCATATTTAGAAATGGATATAGGTTTGAAATGCGTAACGGGCAGGAATAGGATAAACACGCCCCATTTTCTGTGCTTGTTCCGGATCTACTGTTTTCACACCGCTCCAGACTGCCAGATTATATCCCACCAATTGAAAGTCGAATGACTGTATACCCAGTCTTTTTACAAATCCCTTGGTCTTCAGGTTATAGGTTAAGCTAATTTCCTGTAAACGTAAATAGCGCGCATTGTCTTTCCAGAAAGTAGATTTCTTAGTATTATTTTCATTCTTACC
>ENA-OQCB01000040-OQCB01000040.1-human-gut-metagenome-genome-assembly--contig:-NODE-40-length-54722-cov-5.021614_pt1 | contig 54722 bp, 54 predicted proteins | sample MGYA00242493_ERZ504568 | MGnify/ENA primary metagenome ERZ504568 (study PRJEB26092, sample SAMD00036229) | human gut metagenome | host: Homo sapiens | study: EMG produced TPA metagenomics assembly of...
CGTGAGGTGATCCGCCTGAAGCTGAATGAGGTTGATCAGGCTAAATTTGACAGCAGCTGCAGGACCTTGAAAGAAATCAACCGGGACATCATTGATCCGCTGCTTTGATTCAGACAGTTTTCTACAGGAGATAAGGAAATGATTGCTGTTTTCTTATCTTCTTTTTTATGGTAAAGTAAAGAATGATTGGAATATCTGGAGGTAGTTTCTTTATGAATGAGAAAAGAAAAATCGTACTGGTTGGCTGTGGCTTTGTCGGTATGAGCATGGCGTACAGCTTTTTGAATACCGGAGGGATCGACGAGCTGGTGCTGATCGATGTGGATCAGGAAAAGGCGATCGGAGAGGCGATGGATTTGCAGCATGGGTTGCCCTACGCAAGAGGTAAGATGAGTATCAAGGCAGGTGGCTATGAGGAATGTCGGGATGCGGCAGTCGTTGTGATAACAGCCGGTGTTACGCAGAAGCCGACGGAAACACGTCTGGATCTTACAGCGAGAGACACGGTGATTATGAAAAGCGTAACCGAGCAGATTATGGCAAGCGGCTTTGACGGTATCCTGGTCATTGCCAGCAATCCGGTGGATGCCATGACCTATGTTGCGCAAAAGGTGAGCGGACTGCCGACGGAGCGTGTCATCGGCTCCGGAACGATTCTGGACACAGCCCGTCTACGCTATATGATGAGCGAATATCTGGATGTTTCCACCAGCAATATTCACGCGTATATCATGGGCGAGCATGGCGATTCCAGCTTTGTGCCATGGACCAATGCCTATGTCGGCTGCAAGAATCTGCTGGACCTGCTGGATGAAAAGGGCAGAGATTTATCCGATCTGCATGACATCTACACAAATGTACAGCAGGCAGGGTATGAAATCGTGAAGCGCAAGCGTTCCACCTATTATGGAATCGGACTGTCGCTGAACCGGCTGGTGCATGCCATTCTGGATGATGAGAATGTTATTCTGACAGTGTCTGCGTATCAGAATAACGAATATGGTCAAGAGGGGCTGTATATCGGTGTACCGGCAGTTGTCAACCGTCAGGGGATCCGTGAAATCGTAAAGCTGGATCTGAATGAAGTGGATCAGGCGAAGTTTAACCAGAGCTGTGAAACGATTCGTGATATCAACACGGATGCAGTTGATCCGCTGCTATAGAAAACAAACAGCGCATTGCCAGTCCAGTGTGCAGAAAATGGAAAGTCAGGCGTCCCTGCTTACAGGGATTGGTTCTTTCTTGATTGTGGGTAAACTTAACATAGGGAGACTTACATATTATTGTTTTTATCAATAGAAGCTGAAGTCTCCCTTTTGCAAATACCCTAACGTAAGAAAGAACCCGGGAATTTGCCGGCTTTCTTTTTTTATACCGGTCATTTGGAGGTACAGCAGTATGAGGTTCAAAATAATTTATGGAAGGATCTAAGAGCTTACGGTATGCGAGCGTGTGAATTATGCTTCATCCCTGCGCGTTTTTCCTGTATAATAAACATGGAAAAACAGAGTGAGCATACATCAGATGAAAACGGAGGAATGAACAATGAAGCAGACGATGATAGGAACCTGGAAGATGGCATTTGACGGTATCCGCAGGGGAGCAGCGGTTTTGCGGGAGCAGAGTGTAAAGGAAGCCATACGCACAGCGATACAGGATGTGGAACAGCGCGAGGAATTTGTGTCGGTCGGAAAGGGCGGTCTTCCCAATATCGACGGGCATGTGCAGCTGGATGCAGCCTATATGGATGGGAAAACATTAAATTTTGGCGGTGTGATTGAGATGGAGAATGTGGCATCCGCAATCGAGGTCGCAGCATCCCTGTGCGGGAAGCATTGCAATTGTCTGCTTGCCGGAAAGGGAGCGGAAGGCTATGCACAGGAGGAAGGCTTCGCTTTTGCAAATAATCTTACCGAGGCTTCGAAGCAGCGTTGGAAACAGGCTAAGAAGGATGCGGATTTAAAGGCATATGACGGTCATGACACGGTTTGCGTGCTGGCCGCAAAGGATAATGAAATGGCTGCGGGTGTGTCTACCTCCGGGTTGTTTTTAAAGCATGCCGGCAGAGTGGGGGACAGCCCGGTCATCGGCTCCGGCTTTTACAGTGACGCAATGGCCGGCAGTGCAGCGGCAACCGGTCTAGGAGAAGATATTATGCGTGGCTGTCTGTCTGTTCGGGTTGTTGATCTGATGCGTGCAGGGATAGCCGTACAGGATGCTTTGATTCAGGTGCTGGATACCCATATGGCACGTATGAAGCAGGCTGGAAACGACTGTGATGCCATATCCATGATTGCCATGGATACAAAGGGGAACTGTGCTGCTGTGACAAATTTAAAGGAATTTCCTTATGTTGTGGCACAGGATGGTGAGGTAACCCTCATGGTCGCGGCATATGAAAACGGAGTTCATCGCTGTTTTCCTGCCGATGAAGCATGGTTGAAGCAATATAGCGGTGATTGATATGACTCCTTTACTTGATCATCTGCATGTCACCGTTCGTGATTTAAAACGTGCAGAACGCTTTTATGATCAATTTCTGCCACTGCTTGGCTTTGATCTGCGTTATAAGGAATATGACCGTAAGGAAGCAAATGCATATGAAATAATAGAATACCATCATGCGGCGTTCTCCATCGGTATTGTCAGTCCGCGGAGCTGTTTTGAAAAGGAAAAGCTCAGCCGCAGGAAGCCTGGAGCTTTGCATCATGTGGCATTTATGGTAGATGATACGCAAACAGTGGATCGCTTATACGAGCAGGTCCTGCAGATGAAGATGCAGATTGTTCATGCGCCAAGATTTTATCCGGAATACTGTGAGGACTATTATGCATTTTTTCTGAAGGACAGTGAAGGTATTGAACTGGAGATTACATGCTATGACAGGCAGAAATACTTCCCTTACATCAGCGGTGATACTGAAAACAGCAGGCATGGTAGCTGAAGCAAATGGATCTGGTAATGAACAGACATTTTCAGGTCTGTTGCAGCATTGTGATTTTTAAAATTGAAAACGCAAAGGTTTCCTATAACAGCGATACCTTTGCGTATTTTCATTTACGAGAAACGAAGTATCCTTCATCCATCAGTCGAAGTATGAAATCTTATCTGGGTCAAAGCGATCCGCAATTTCTTTATCTTCACAACCGTAGCCCACAGCAATGACCGCAACCGGGAGTAAATCCTCCTTCAACTTATAATAATTGCGAAAGTTATCTATGCGCTCCTTTCGCGGTCCCACGGCACACCAGCAGGTTGACAGTCCCTGATGCCGTTGCTTCTATCAGGATGTTTTGGATTGCGGCACTGCAGTCACAGTACAGATATTCATCCAAATCGGTAGCTTTTTGATCACCCATCACAAGAATGGCGCAGGGCGCTGTTTTCATCATTCCTGTATAAGGCTGCAGGGTTGTCATCTCATCCAGAGCTTTCCGATTGCGAATCACCATAAATCGCCAGCTTTGTGTATTCCTTGCCGTAGGCGCATGCATGGCGGCGCGAAGTAGCTCCTCCAGCTTTTCCTTTTCTACTGTCCGATCTTCATAGCGGCGTATACTCTGCCTTGTCCATATTTCAGTAAGCATATGCTTTTCCTCCTTTTCCTTTTTCTTCAGTATAGCACAAATGAAGAAAAAAGACCTGCGAATAATGCGCAGATCTAATGACCGTTTGCGTATGCTTCCGATACGCCGTAGCCGGCATCCAGCTTCAACAGGTAGTCCTTTTCATATTTCATTAAAGTGGAATAGGTGACAAACTGATAGCCTTGCTTCTTTAATTCCGGCAGGATGGATTTCAGACTTTCCACGCTTGGCTCATATATATCATGAAACAAAATAACGATATTGCCGTTCTTTGCCCCGTTCAATGCTGCAGCAGTGATGCTGGCGGCATTCTTGCTGGACCAGTCTCTTGTGTCGATATCCCAGAACGCATAGCCAAGATGATTGCCCTTCAGCATATTGTTGTTTACCGCACCATATGGCGGACGGAAATATTGCGGCTCTGCACCGCAGATGGCATAGATTGCATCCTGAACCTTATAAATGTTTTCCGTGACCTGTGAAACAGACATGTATCCTTTTTTGGAAGCCGCAAGATCCATGGAATGATCCCAGGAATGATTCCCCAGCTCAAAGCCGCGGTTATACATTTCCTTTACTGTATCACGGTTTGCCTCCACGTTTTGTCCAAGCATGAAGAAGGTGGCGCGTCCGTCGTATTGTTCAAATATATCCATGACCTCCGAGGTATAGGCACTTGGCCCGTCATCAAAGGTAAAGGCGATCATCTTCTTTTTAGGGTCAACCTTTGGCTGTGCCCTGGCAACCGCTGTATCCTTCTGGTACAATGACGGTATATGGGAATCCTTCAGTCTTATGTATTTCCTATATTCCTTATATGGAATGGAAACGGTATGCTTTTCATCCAGATGGATACGCAGGCTTGTCTTTGTCATGGAAAGGGCACTAGTATCACGCTTTATATCCTTTTTCCAGCCCTGTTCCCCGGCCAGCCTTTTCACCAAAGCAGGATACTCACGGCGCAATACATCCTCCAGCACCAGCTGCTTCTTCTGCTTTTTATCATACAGCATCCATGTGGTCTCTGTATGCGTTTGCACACCATCAACATTGTATGTGTGTCTGTGGAATGCCAGATTCACATAGCGGTCAAAAAGCAGTGAGCTGTCATAATCAATGCTTGTAATCTGCTTCTTTGTCTTACCGGCCGCTGGCACAGTCTTTTTCTCGTATGCCTTGACAAGGCTGTTTAATTCCTTTTCTTCATATGCAGGATAGGTAAAGGATACAAACGCCTCGTTCTCATATTCCTTACTGACCTGCTGTATATCTCCGTAATCTTTTCCTTTTGTTTCATAGGCTTTGTATGTTTCGTACGGATCATGAAACAGCATGCCGCTGATTTTCCATATTCCGAAGCCGATTGTGGTTATCACCACGGCACAGAGTACCAGTAAAATTGCCAGTCGATCCTTCCTTATTTTTTTTCTTCTCGTATTCATAATCCCTCCAAAATAGCTATCCGGTAATATTATAGCATCCTTTTACATAAATTACCTTGTAGTGGTTGAAAAATCATAAATTTCATAACTCTGTAAGATATGGGAAATAATGAGGTCTGTTGGCGAAATGGATCCTGTAGCAATGAATACCACTGTGTATTTCATATGGAAGGTTGCGTATTGCTGTCATATGGATTCCAATTGCATAGGCATTACAAACGGTCTTTCATACATTGGATTGCATTACAGGCTGTACAAAAAAGCCATACCTGCAGCGGTATGGCAATACACTGAATTGAAAATAGCGAATTGATATGATGTTACTTCATGGAGGCAGGGATGACGATATTTTCATTTACCAGCTCTTCGTTTTTATATTTGCGAAGAGTGGAAAGGGAAACGAACTGATAGCCCTTTGCCTCCAGCTTCGGCAGCACCTGCAGGATGGCATCTCTGGAAAAATCGTGGATATCATGCAGTAGGATAACGGAGCCGTCATGCACATTCTGCATGATATTCTGGGTGATGATATCTGCGTTTTTATTGCTCCAATCCAGAGTATCCAAATCCCAGAGTGCGAAATCCAGAGTGGATACGGCACGTACATTGTTATTCAATGCACCATAGGGTGGACGAAACATCGTCGCATCCGCACCACATGCCGCAAATATGGCGTCCTGTGTGTTATAAATTTCATCACTTACCTCAGCTTTGCTCATCGCATCACTTTTGCTTGCAGCGATCCGCATGGAGTGGTCCCAGGAATGATTTCCCACCTCAAAGCCGCGTTTATACATATCGCGAACGATATCCGTGTGATCCACACCGGTCGTGTCGTCCTTCACATTCTGACCCAGCATAAAGAAGGTGGCACGTCCGTTGTATTTCTCAAATTCCTTCATGATGATTTGTGTATTTTGCCAATGCGGACCGTCGTCAAAGGTGAAGGCAATCATTTTCTTGTTGGGATCCACCTTCTGCTCTGTCGGAATGATCGCGTCTTTTTGATATAGTGAAGGAATGTTTCGGTTCGCAAGGCGGATGTATTTCTTATATTCCTTATAGGGAAGGGCCATCCCTTTTGTTTCCTTGCCGGTATAGAGCATAAGCCCGTCTTTTTCAACCTGCACCTGCAGGGAAGTGATGCTGGGGGTTTTTATGCCTGCTGTCTCTGCCAGCTTTTTTACCACCTGCACATAATCCCGACGCAGGGCATCCTGCACGGTGATCAGCTTTCTCTGTTTGGTATCATAGGTATAGTGATTTCTGACTTCATCCACCTGTTTTTCATCAGCATCATAAATCTTCTGTATAAAGGTTAGATTCACATACTGATCAAACAGCTTTTCACTGGCATAATCAATCGCGATATACTGCATGCCTTCATGCTTGCGCTTTGTCTGTATACTTGTACTGCGATAGGTTTGTACGATTTCATTGAGCTGTTTATCTTCAAACTTCGGATAATAGAAGGAAAGATAATAGGTATCCTCCTTCTCCTCGGTGAAATGCTCCATCGTACCTTCCTTCTTATTGCTTTCGTCATAGGTGTTGTAGGCCGCATACGCATCCTCAGCCATGATTTTATAAATACCGAAGCCGCCTGCCAGCAGCAGGACCGGTATCAGTATCAGCAGCATGAGCCGCTTTGGGTTGACATGTCTGTTCCGTTTGTATTCCTGTTTCATCATTACTTTCCTCCTGTATACTTGTGAAGCTCACTGCAAGGTATTTTAAATTCCTGTGTTCCCATATACCCAGGGGCAATGGAATATTTTTCAAAGATGATGACAACGTTTCCCTTGCTGTCAATATAGTATGGCTGATTTTTACGGATTCCCTGAAATCCCATCGCTCCGTCAAAATAGCTTGCATTTTCATTCTGCTCAGTACGCTCTTTGATTTGTCTGCGGACACTGGTGTTAATAATATCCTCATAATCCTTGCCAAACAAATCCTGCAGTGTGATGTCTCTTCCACTGGATAAATCCAGATTGAAGGTCTGATATTCCTGCATGGAGGTATTCAGCTGATAGTTTGTCATAATCTGGAAGGATAACAGGTTCTTTTGATTACAGGTGATTTTATAATCGATTGTGACCTCTGTTTTTGCGGTCAGCGATTCCACCTTTTCCTTTTTCATCATTTCCCGAACCTGTGCACTGTCCTTATACAGCTGCTCGGTGGTTTTATTGATGCGCTCATCAATCTGTTTATTCACACGCTCCTCCATCTCTGGATTTCCCGTGTTTTTCACCTCCGGAACCTTGACGCTTAAGGAATCCACATCACTGGTTTTCTGATATTCCCGCACGCACAGAATACGGGAGACATCGCCCAGCAGAGGAATCGCGAATACGCTTTGGGCAAACGCCGGTACGGTGTTCAGCACAATCAGATAACCTATAAGGGCAGCACTGAGCGCAGGCTTCCATAGCCTGTAAAAGGTAAAGCGGCTCTGCTTTTTCTGTGCCTGATCGATGCAGGTATCCATAAAGCTGTCCAAATCCTGTGGTGTCTGTATTTCCTCATATTCCTGTCGTAGCTTATCTACCTTTTTCATACATCCTGTTCCTCCATCTGTATACGCATGTCCTTCAATCCTTTATAAAGCCGTGTCTTTACGGTACTTAAAGGCATTGACAGGATATCCGAAATTTCATCCAGCTTGCGGTCTTCGAAAAAGCGGAGGATGAGAATGGTTCTGGTTTTCGGATCCAATGCAAACAGCAGCTGATGAAGCTCCTCACTGAGCAGCATGTCGGTATGCTCCTGCAGCATGATGTCTTCCTCCAGCGGATATACAGATTCCCGACGCTGCTTACGGATTTGATCCAGACAGGTATTGATGAGAATTCTGTAGAACCAGGTATCCATATACTCCATGTTTTTCAATCTGGTCAGACCGGTAAATGCCTTTAGGATTGCATTCTGCAGCATATCCTTGGCATCCGCATCGCTATGCATATAAGAATATGCCAGACGATACAGGCGTTTTTCATTCGATTTTAAATAGAATTCCAGATCGTCCGGATGCAGTCGCTGTTTCATGTACCGTGTCTCCTATCTTGCTGTTTCAGTTATTAGACGCATATTACAGGAAGAAAGTTTGAAAAATTTATAGAAATTTGTATAAATCAGTCGAATCCTGCTCATATGTATTATGACATGAAACCCTGTTTGCGCATACGGAGAACTTCTTAAAAAAGCTTAAATGATGACTGGGCAATTCTCTTTACAAATGTCTGAAAAAGGCGCATACTATATGTTTAAAATAAGAATAATTCTTAATATTAAAGGAGGAAGCAATATGGATCAAACAGCATTTTTTAAATTGAGCTACGGCTTATACATCATTTCAACTACTTCAGAGGGAAAGGATGCAGGCTGCGTTGCAAATACCCTGCATCAGGTAACCTCATCTCCTGCACAGCTTGCGGTAACCCTGAACAAGGACAATTATACGGAGCAGCTGATTGAAAAATCAGGACGCTTCAGTGCAGTCGTGCTGACGCAGAACTGCGGTATGGATATCATTAAAAATTTCGGCTTTTGTTCCAGCAGGGACAATGACAAATTCGCGCAGTGCGCTTACCGAAGAGATACACACGGGGTTCCCTATCCCAGTGAGCACATGGCGGCACGCTACAGTCTCAAGGTTGTAAAAACACTTGATTTGGGTACGCATGTCATGTTTGTTGGGGAAGTGGTAGAGGCAGAGGTGCTCAGTGAGGAAGAGGTTATGACCTATGCTTACTATCATCAGGTGAAAAACGGAGCTACCCCGAAGAATGCACCGAGCTATCAGGAAAAGAGTGAAAAAAGCGGCTGGAGATGTACGATCTGCGGTTACATCTATGAAGGAGATCCGCTTCCACAGGACTATGTATGTCCGTTATGCGGTGCACCTGCGGCATTGTTTGAAAAGCTGTAAACAAAGACAAATCCGGCAGTTGTTGAATAGGAGCATGCACAGTCACTGTAGGCGGGGAATGCCATGCAGCTGATTGGAAGAGGCAGTTGCATACTTGTAAGCCTTATGCATATGTAGAGACTGTTCGCCATACATGCAGCAGAGGAAAGAGTAGTCTTTCTTCTCATGATATTTAAAATCATATACGTGCAGGTGAGTCTGGTCAGTGGCAATTGCTGAGCAGGCTCTTTTTTCTGCCTGCAGAAGCAGACAGGGGGCATATGGCAGTATACCGCAATTGCTTACCTACGAAAGTATGCATACAGAGAAGCGATAATCACAAGCAGCTTGACAGCAATCCTTTTATGTAGCGCTATCCTCTTTTATTTACCAGATAATTTCCAAAGGAAACGTCTGCAGACGTGCTTGCTCTTTATCGTGTATATATCACGACCCTCCTTGTTTTTTTCTTCCGTATATAAGGTAGCAAATGCATGTATCCTACTTGTATCCGATAAAAATACAATAAAGTGGAAGCATGCTATAGTGCGGAACGTAGCATCCGGTTCCCGCATTTACACACCTGCTGGTATTTATGATTTTATTAGAGACAGCCGAAAAAGCAATAAAAAGAACATCGCAGGATGTTCCAGGGATGACGCCTTTTACGTATACATGAATATACGTAGTACAGTTACGAATTATAAATATGGATGATGCCGGTATCGTTTAAATTCTGTACAATCAATATGAGAATCGGAAGTATGAAGATACCGAGAAAGCCGAACAGCCTTGCCCCCAGGTACATGCACATAAGCATCAGCAGAGGATGCAGACCGATCTGTTTTCCAACGATTTTCGGTTCAATGATATTGCGTATCACGGTGATGACAAGATACAGAATGAGCAGACCCACACCTGTTTTCACCTGATTGTTCAAAAAACTGATTAGAATCCAGGGAAGCATGATGCCACCGGTTCCAAGCACAGGCAGTACATCAAAAATAGCAATCAGAAAGGCAATGACGAGTGCGTTTTCAATCCCCAGTATATGCAGTCCGACGGTCAGCTCGAAAAAGGTCAGCAGCATGATTTTGCCATAGGCGACGGCGAAGCGTGCAATCGTATCGGTGAAATAGTGCCGGGAGGTAAAGACGATCTGTGCTACCCTTCTCCGGAAGCTGCCGGATAAAAAAGGCTATGATGCGCGGATAATCGGCATTAAAGAAAAAGGAGGATATGATGGCGAAGAAGAAGGCGATAAGCAGATTGGGAAGGGAGGACGCAAAGCCGGTGAACAGGGATACCAGATGCTTGGACAGGGAGGATATGATACTGTATAAAGAAGACTGCAGTCCGTCCAGAAAGGACTGGATGGCCTGCGCACCTGTGATATCCACCTCCTTCCATACACTTTCCACATTTCCCAGCGTATCGTTGAGAAACGGCTCCAGATTTTGCTGATACAGTCTTGGTATGTCTTCCACAAAATCCTTCAGGAATGCAAAGCCCTTCATAAATAGCAGTGTCACAAAGGCACCGATGGTCGCATAAAAGACCAGAATCACAATTGATGACCAAAGCTTTTCATGACCGCCGCTCAGCGCTGTCAGCCTTTTGATGAGCGGACGCAGCATGAAGGCAATCAGAAAACCAATCAGAAAGGGCATGATCGCATACATCACATAGCGTAGAAACAGATACAGCAGTGCCAGTATGAGGCAGCTGTAAACAAAATGGATGATAAAGGCTCTTTGTTTTTCCGTATTCATAATACTTCCTCCTTTGCGGTTGCTTCGTAATCCGCGGAAATGTTTGTTGTCAGATGCTTTATAGACGGATTGCAATGCTGAACAAGCTGATGTATGAAAGAACAGCGGTGGCGGATGATGTTTGCACAAGCTGCCTTGTGCTTGTCCAGCAGGGCATGTCCGGGTTTGGAAAACCTATTTTTGATGCTATACAGAGAGTATAGATACAGTATAGAAAAAAAGAACCGAGAAGTGTGCGGATTCCTGTCATATACTCAGGAATACAGATACAGCTTACGGCTCTTTTTTACTTTTTTTGTGCTAACAGAGCGAATACAGCTTCTATCGATCAATACGATCGTGTTGAATTCTTATGCTTTAAATTTACCGGCGATCAAGTAAGGACCCATTTACTTCCCGTCCTCTTTTTTTCTGCGTTCATTGATGATGGAAAACAGCCGCTCTGCATTGATCCGTGAGATAGCTTCCATTCTTGTCGGGAATGCCTTCTGTAATCGGATATGGGTGCGTTTGCGTTTGGTGTGAAGGGATGTAATGCGCTGCCGCAGCCTTTCGATACGCTCCAGAAGAATCTCATCCGCATTGGTGGAATCCAGAACCCGTGCTACCGCATCGCTTAGATTCTCCTGAAGCAAAGTAATGCTGGCATTCGCAAATTCCTGCCGCAGCTCGCGAATGCTTTCCTCGATTTCCTGAAAATCCTTGTTCTTGCGCAGCAGTGCAAGTGCTGTGTTAAACAGGTCATAGCCAAACCCGAAAAGAGCGGCTGTACAAAGCATAGTCTGCATCCCGGGGGAAAAACAGATGCACAAATTCCTGGATTGCCGGATGGATGAGATAATAGACAACCAGCACCATACAGCCGAACAGCAGGGAGTTTTTCAGGCAGACACGGCCGTGAATGTTGAATGGATAGCTTGAGTAATCCCACCATTTGGTATGAAAGAGAACCTCCATGCCCCAGCTCGTAACGTACTCCAGGGCGCTTGTTACGATGATGCCCATAACAAACATGAGGGGAATGCTGTAACCGAAAGGATCGAGAATGTGAAGCACCGCCAGTGCTCCGCAGCCATAGATGGGACAGTAGGGACCGGCGAGAAATCCGCGGTTGATAAATGTATGCGCGGGGATGCTGCAGTAGATACATTCGCAGAGCCAGCCGAAAAAGCTGTACAGGAAGAAATATAAGATAAGCTCCATACGATCCTCTTAAAACTCCTGATACAGACGGTAATCGCCGAAATCGCGAATCGTCATAAGGGCATCACTGTACTTGCGCTTTTCCTTGTCATTCACTACGATCACATCAATTCCGGCATTGCGCGCTGCCATAACGCCGTTTTCGGTATCTTCAAACACAATGCATTCCTCTGCGGTTAGATCAATGTTGTGCAATGCCTCCAGATACATCTGGGGGTCCGGCTTGGAGCGGGTAACCTGCTGGGAGGTTATCACATAATCAAAATAGGCTTCCATGTGCTTTTCCCGCAATATATGGGATACGATTTCTGTCGCATTGTTGGTGCATAGACAGATTTTATAATTCTTTTGCTTTACATACTGCAGAAACATGAGTGCATCCTTTTTCAACGGGGCGTTGTCGTAATGCTCCAGCAGAAAATCACTCACCCGGCGTACAAGCTCCTTTCCTTCCGCAGGGTCTTCCACCTCCTGCAAAATGCGGGTCTCCATTTCCGCAAAGCTGCGAACGCGGGATTTCAGTATTTTCAGAATCAGTGTTTTCTGTACCGTTTTCAATTCGCTCAGTGCCTGCCTGAAGTTGATATTCTCATAGGTGTTGATGAGCGTTCCATCCATGTCAAACAGAATTCCTTTTTTTGTCATCGCATGTTCTCCTTTCGCATAATCGCATCCAGAAACTGGTTCAGCTTCTCCAGTCCCTTCACGATGATTTCCTTATCCTTATAATTGTACTGCTTCCACTGCTCCTCATAGTGCTGTTGGATCTTACGCGATATCGTCTGTACGCAAAGTGCTCCGCTTTGACTTGTGCAAAGCTCCACAATACGTTCATCCTGTTCCCTTTTTTTGCGGATCAGATAGCCGCTGTGCTCCAGCTTTTTGCAGAGAGCCGACATATTGCCTGCATCGGTGTGCAGTGCCTTTGCGACAGAACCGATTGTGGTGCAGGGGTGCTGCTGTATATAGGAGAGCACGGAATACTGCATGTCGGTAATGCGATAGTGCTCGTATTCTTCCTTCAGATAACGGGAACGCTGAAATGTCAGCTTGCGGTTCAATTCCTCTACCTGCTGTTCATACAGTGAAATATCCATATGCATGACTTCCTTTCCTTATTATATGTGATTTACATATTTTACAACTGTGTGCCCTCGCTGTCAATGGTCTTTGGTTTCAGGAAGCGGGAGGCGAAAATTCCATGAAACATTTTCATTTTTCACGAAACGAAAAAACGGCAAATATACATGAAATCGCTTGCAAAAATCATAAAATAAGATACAATATAACTATACTAGAAGTGATGCAAGAAAGGGGCGTGTGTTTTGTGACAGCAAACAGAATCATGAAAAAACCTGACACAGACAGTGCATTCCCTGACGTACCTGATGAAGATGTACGTAGTTTCTTCGCGGCCTTAGAATGGATGTAAAGTGCGATTGCTTTGCGTCCGTTTTTTTATTCAGATGATTCAGTATAAACTAAAGGAGGAATTAAAATGGATCAGAAATTCAACAAAGCATTCTGGGATGCATGTGCAAACGGTGATTTTGCAACGGTATGTGCGGAAATCAAGAAGGGTGCTGACATCAACTATCAGAACGGTGATGGAAGAACGGGTCTGATGCGTGCTGCCAAGCGTGATTACAAGGATATCGTACGCGTGCTGCTGGATAATGGTGCAGAGGTAAATCTGGAAGATAATAAAGGAAAGACCGCCATTATGGGGGCAGCGAAGAAAGGAAATAAAACCATCTGCAAGAAGCTGATTGAAGCAGGTGCGGATGTGAATATGTCGGATGATCGCGGCAGAACTGCGCTGATGCGTGCTGCTTTTCTTGGACATGATCGCTGCGTTGAGGTGCTGCTGGATGCCGGTGCTGAGATCAATGCGCAGGATGAGGTGGGCAGAAGTGCGTTAATGGAAGCCTGCGTTGCATTTAAAAAGGATGTTATCCGTATGCTGATTGAACGAAATGCGGATGTGAATCTCTGTGATAACAATGGCTGTACGGCATTGATGCGTGCGGCATATGGCGGATATGTGGGACTTGTGGAGGATCTGCTGGCAAACGGTGCGGATAAGGACCTGATCGATAAGGAAGGTCACAAGGCAATTCACTATGTACGGGAAGACTGTCTGGCTCAGCTGAAGCCGATACTGAAGTAGGAGGTAGCCTGTATGAGAGACTATCTGAGCCATGAGGTACGAAATGTAGTCGTACTCGGACACAGCGGTGTCGGTAAAACCGCAGTTATGGAAAGTATGCTGTATTTTACAAAGGCGAGTGATCGCTTTGGTGTTACGAGTGAGGGAAGCTCACTGATTGATTATGATCCGGAGGAAATACGACGCGGTATCTCCGTGTATGCTTCGCTGGTGCCGATCGAGTGGAAGGATTGCAAAATCAACTTTATCGATACACCGGGGTATGCGGATTTTATTCGCGGCGCGGAAGCGGGAATCGCGGTTGGAGACAGTGCCCTGATTGTCGTGGATGCCAAGGATGCTGTACAGCCCGGGACGATCAAGGCATGGGAGGCAGCACAGAAGCGCTCCATTCCGACAATCTTCTTTGTGAATAAGCTGGATGAGGATAATGCATCCTTTGATCAGGCATATTCCGTTCTGCGGGAAACCTTCGGTAAGAGCGTTATTCCGTTTGAAGTTCCGATTATGGAAAATGGAAAGACCATCGGCTCCGTGAATATTCTGCGTGATAAGGCATGGTATTTTGAAGGACCGCTGGCTGATCCGAACAAGGCACAGCCAGTACCGGAGGATATGACGGATATCGTTGCCGAATATAAGAATCAGATTGCGGAAGCGATTGCCATGAGTGATGATGAGCTGATGGAAAAATATTTCAGCGGTGAGGAATTCAGCGAGGCGGAGCTGACAAGAGGAGTACGTCTGGGTGTGCGGAATGGAGAAATTCGACCGGTGTTCAGCGGAAGTGCTACGCATAGTGTCGGTACAGAGCGTCTGATGGATCTGATTGTGAAATACTTCCCGACATATGGAGAAGCAGGAAGTATCATGGTCAGTGATTCCGAAACCAAGGAACCGGTTATGCTGGAAACAAATGAGAAGGAAACGCTGTGTGCACAGGTATTCAAGACGGTTGTCGATCCGTTTGTCGGACGTATTTCCTATATCAAGGTGTTGGCCGGTGTGATGAGCAGTGACTCTGTCATATATAATGCAACCAAGGATCAGGTGGAGAAGATTTCAACCATCTTTATCGTCAAGGGGAAACACCAGACGGCAGTTGGAAAGCTGTTTACGGGTGATATTGGAGCCGTTGTCAAGCTGCAGGCTACACAGACCAATGATACCTTGTGTGAAAAGGGAAAGCACTATCTGGTAGAACCGATTCAATTCTCGGAGCCGATGCTTGGTATGGCGGTATTCCCGAATTCCAAGAATGATGAGGATAAAATGAGCAGTGCGCTTGCACGCATGGTGGAGGAGGATCCTACCCTGCGTCTGGAAAACAACAAGGAAACCAAGCAGACGATTCTGTATGGAATCGGTGATCAGCATATTGATGTTGTACTGAATAAGCTGAAGAACAAATATAAAGTGGAGGTGCGCCTGGAAACACCGAAGGTACCGTATCATGAGACAATTCGGAAAACGGCAGTCGGTGAAGGCCGGCATAAGAAGCAGTCCGGCGGTCATGGACAGTTTGGGCACGTTTTCGTGGAATTTGCACCGAATCCGGATGAAGAGGAAATGGTATTTGAGGAAAAGGTATTCGGAGGCGCCGTTCCGCGTCAGTATTTCCCGGCGGTGGAAACAGGTCTTCGGGAATGTATGCAGCATGGTCTGCTGGCAGGCTACAAGGTAGTCAATATCAAGGCAACTCTGCTGGATGGAAAATATCATGATGTCGATTCCAGTGAGATGGCGTTTAAGCTGGCTGCCCGTCTTTCCTATAAGGCAGGTATTCCGGAAGCGAAGCCGATCCTGCTGGAGCCGATCGTGAATATTACCGTTAAGGTACCGGATGAATTCACCGGTACGATCATCGGCGATTTCAATAAGCGCCGTGGAGCAATCATGGGCATGGATATGGTTGACGGCTATCAGGAAATCACAGCACAGGTACCGCTGGCTGAGGTACAGAAATATCCGATCGAGCTGCGTGCGATGACACAGGGACGCGGAGTATATACACAAAGCTTTGACCGCTACGAGCCGGTACCATCCAATATTGCGGACGGTATTATTGCACAGCATAAGAAAGAAGAGGAAGAATAAACAGAGACGGGGATCTGCATGGCAGGTTCCCGTGTTCTTTATGAAAGAAGGAAAAACATAAATGAAGACAATGATAATAAATGCACGGGTGCTTATGCATGCACAGCGGTGTGTGAAGGAGGAAGCCGTTCTGATCGAAGATGGCACGATTTTGGATATCGCTTCGGAATGTGAGCTTCCTCATGCCGAGCAGGTTATTGATGCAGAGGGATTGTATCTGGCACCGGGACTGCTGGATACACATACGCATGGAATCGGCGGCTTTGATTTTAATACGTGTACTGCCCAAGCAATAGAGGAAATCATCGCTTTGGAGCATGCGGAAGGGGTCACCGGTTTTCTGGCCAGTCTGGTTGTGGAGAATCATGCAATGACGATGGAGCGGCTGCAGCTGCTGGATTCGCAGGTAACGGATTCCTTACTCGGTATTCATCTGGAGGGACCGTTTCTGAATCCGAAGCAGAAGGCTGTCATGAAGGAAGAATTTCTGCGTTTGCCGGATATTGAAGAATTTCGACAGTTTCTGCGTGTTTCTTCCCATGTTTCCTCAATGACGATAGCACCGGAGCTGCCTGATGCGCAAAGACTGATCAAGGAGGGGACAAGGCAGGGCATTGTCATGAATATCGGACACAGCATGGCAGATGCACAGCAGGTGATGCAGGCTCAGAGAAACGGAGCAAAGGGGATTACCCATCTGTATAATGCGATGAGTCAGCATGAGCACCGTAATCCCGGTGTGGTGACAGGTGCACTGCTTTCCGATCTGATGTGCGAGCTGATTGTGGACGGATTTCATGTACATCCGGATGTCGTTCATGCCACCTATCGTGCTTTAGGGGATGATCGCATCATACTCATCAGTGACGCCAATCCATATAAGGCGGTAGCGGATGGAGAATATCCGTTTAGCGGCAAGAATATTGTCATTCAGGATGGAAAAGCTACGGTAAAGGAAACCGGGCGAATTGCAGGAAGCACGCTGGCAATGAATACTGCCCTGCGCAATATGTGCAGATATACCGGTTGCAGTGTGGAAAGTGCGGTGCGTATGGCGGCATATAATCCCGCAAGGCTGTATGGCTGGAAAAAAGGATCAATAGAGCCTGGCTATGATGCGGATTTGATGTTAATGGATGATGCATTTCATATACACAGGGTCTGGCAAAGGAAATATTTTATGTAGAGGAAGGCAGGGAAAATCGTCTCTTCAACAACAAAAACAGCTTATTTGAGCATATATGCAGACTGCACATTTTCTTAGGATAATGCGTTTTTTATAAATGGTGGCTCATGTATACGTCTATTTCCAATAAGTGCCACATGAATATCTCCTATTATAAACTGAAAAAAACGCTGATACCGTACTTTAACAGGGGAGGTATCAGCTTTTCTGTATGTGAACAGCGCAGCTTGTACACATGTATTGAAGCATAAGGCTTCCAAAGTGTGTTTCTTTATACGAAGAAATGGATGAAAATCAGCTATAAGGTGCGTAAATTTTGAATGATTTTCTCATCTATCAAGCGGTTGTCGTACTGCATTGCAAGTATGATACTGCCTGCATCGGGAGAAAGGATTGGCGCAGTGAGCGTTAATGTTGGTTCGATGGACAAATATTCCTTTAACGGCTCCAGAATATAGCTACCGCTTTTGAATACGCCTCCGCTATAGGAAACAGGGATATTCTTGGAAGTGAAGGGCAGCTGCCGGTAAATCGCTAGATAAATATCAGCAAGCTCTTTTGCGGCTTCCTGAAAAATTTTCATTGCGACAGGATCATTTTGCTTTGCAAGTGTAAACACTGTCTGCGACATCGCGGCAACTCTGGTTCTGTCAAAGTTCCAATTCACAACACAAGTGGTTAGGATATCACTGTCCTCCTGTAGATGATATTGTGTTTTCACAGCTTCATATAATGCAGTTTTTGGTTCTCTGCCATCGCTTTGTTTAGTGAAATGCTGAATCAGCCGACAGGCGATCCAGTAGGCACTGCCTTCATCACCGCCGAAGATATGGTGCCATCCTGCGCTTCTGCACATCTGCCCCTGTTCATTTTTCCCAAGTCCTATGGAACCGGTGCCTGCGATTACATTGATTCCTGCAGCTCCAGCCAGGGATCCTGCCAGTGCGTTTTCCATATCGTTGCCTAGCATGTGCGGTATTTGCGGATAAGCTTTTTTGACAGCCCTTTCGATGGCGGGACTGTCCTTTTCTATATCCCGATATCCTGCACAGGCGATAAACGCAGCGGCGATTTGCTCTACCTTTATCGCACTGCTATTCAGGCAGTCATACATGCCGTCCTGCATGACTTTGGTGACACCATCCAATCCGCATTGCAGATAATGACAGGTAGGCTGTATGCTTTGCGCCTGTACTCTGCCAAATGCATCACAGATGATGAATTTTGTCTTGGTTCCTCCCCCGTCTACTCCCAGATAATAGTTCATTCTTTCATATCCTTTCGTGCTGTAGAGTTTCGTTCGATGAATTTTGTTGGTAACAGGATATTGAGTATCGTCTCATCATGCTCGTGAATCAGCTGATACAGCCGCTGAACCGAACGTTTTCCGATTTCGTGTGTTGGTACATCCACCGTGGATAACGGTGGAATCATATGTGCAGTGGTGGAAAGATTGTTGAAACCGATGATGGAAATATCTCTTGGACAGCGAATATCCATTTCATACAGCTTTCCAAGGATGACGGATGCGAGTGTATCGCTTCCCGCGAAAATAGCGTCTGGGCGATTCTCCTGCAGCATCAGCTGTTCGGTTTCCTGCACACATTTTTCAATATCCCAATCGCAATCAATTACGATTGAGGGATCATAGGGAATTCCTGCTTTGCGCAGAGATTCACGATATGCGATCATCCGCTTGCTATCTAAAAAGCAGGTATTTGGCGCTCCGCCACCGATATAGGCGATTCTGCGACATCCGCAGGCTAGAAAATGATCCATCACCTGGAAGGTTGCCTCAATATGATCAAATCCGACGTTGTTATAGTCGCAGCAGTATGGATCGATTCCTACGATGTAAGGAATGGATGCTGTTAAAGCTGCGAAGGTATCCTTTGGCAAATCCTCCATTAAAAGCAGTCCATCCAGATTCTGTCTGCACATTTCCGATAAAATAGCGGGATCTTTTAATTCATTGTAATTTTTTATGGAAGAAATTGCCATCCCATATTTCGTGCTTTCCTCCTCCGCGGATGCTAAAATAGAATTGAAAAAGGGATCACCGTATTTCTCTGAAGTAACTGCCATGATACAGCCGATATTGTATTTACTGGTCTTGGCTTTGCTTTTGAAGGTGTAGTTCAGTTCACGGACTGCATCTTCAATTTTTTTTCGTGTAGCCTCTGTCGCTTTGAAGGATTCATCGTTGGATAGGATACGGGATGCAGTGGCAAGGGATACACCAGCCAACTTAGCGACATCGCGAAGTGTTGACATATAACCATCTCCTCTCTGTTTACTAAACATTATAGAACAAAATTAGGGAAAAAGCAAATAATTTAGTAAAAATATTGTCTGTAAGCCTTTACAAACAGAAAGTGTTGCGGTATACTGTGGTTGTAATCAACTAAACAATAAACAAATGTTTAGTAAACAAAGGAAGGAAACTGTTTATGAAAAGGAAATTTGCATTTATTGGAGCCGGTTCTCTTGACTTTACCAGAGGACTGGTAAGGGATATCCTGACATTTGATGCTTTCAGAGACTGTGAAATCATGCTGATGGATATCAACGAAACACGTCTGAAATATGCCAAGGATGGTGTTATGCGCATTGTGGAGGCAGGAAAGTATCCTGCAGTCGTTCATGCGACAACTGATCGCAAAGAGGCTTTAAAGGATGCTGACGGTGTATTGATCACTATTTTGCAGGGAGGTGTTGAAGTCTGGCGGCATGATATCGAAATTCCAAAGAAATATGGAGTTGATATCTGTGTCGGAGATACACGCGGGCCATCTGGCATCTTTCGGTTTTTGCGTACGGCACCGGTTCTACTGGATATCATTCGTGATGTGGAGGTGCTTTGTCCGAATGCCATTGTATTGAATTATACAAACCCTATGGCAATGCTGGTCAGCTATCTGCAAACGCAGACAGAAGTTAATGTCACTGGCTTGTGCCACAGTGTACAGGGAACAGCAGAAATGCTGGCAAACTGGATTGGAGCCGATCCAAAGGAGATTTCCTATACCTGTGCCGGTATCAATCATCAGGCCTTCTATCTAAATTACGAATGGAAGGGGAAAGATGCCTATCCGCTGATTCAGAATGCTATTCAGCGAGAAGAGGTTGCCAATGAGGAAATGGTTCGAATCGAGATGTACCGGCATCTGGGGTATTTTCCAACCGAATCCAGTGGGCACAATTCCGAATATAATCCTTGGTTCCGCAAACGCAAGGATCTGATTGAAACCTACTGTACGCATGGAACCGGCTGGAATCCGGGAGCATATGCCTATATTCTGGATGAATATCTGGAACGTGAGGATACCTGGGAACAGGAGTACCGTGATTGGGTGAATCAAGGAGACATTGATTTGAAACGGGGAGATGAATATGCATCCAATATCTTCAATGCCATCTTCGGAGATCACACACCGTATTTCTTCAACGGCAATTTGCGAAACAAAGGCTATATTCGAAACGTTATGGAGAATGCCTGTGTGGAGGTTCCGGTTGTTGCGACCAGCAAGGGGATTCATTCCATTCAGCAGATTACGCTTCCGGATCATCTGGCTCTGATGGTGGATCATTCTGCTCGCATCGAGGAGCTTGCTGTACAAGGAGCGCTAAACGGCGATCCACAGCTGATCTTTGAGGCGATACTCTTTGATCCATTGACGGCAAGTGTACTGAGTATGCAGGAAATTCACGATATGGTACAGGAAATGCTGCATAAAAACAAAGACTATCTGACATATTTCAAAACACTGGATTTAAAGGATTAAGACGGGAGTAAATCAAAACATTAAAGCAAAGCGAGGAGAAAATCGATGAAAAAATTAGTTTGCTGTGGATTATCAGCGCTGTTAAGTGCAACGATGTTCGGCTGTAGTTCATCTTCCGGGGGATCTGATGGGGATAAGGTGGAATTGACCTTCTGGGGACACCAGAATGAACCATGGGCAGCTTCTTATCAGAAAATTGCCAGAGAATTTGAGGAAAAGAATCCGGATATTCATATCAATATCGAATTCTTCCCATATGATCAATTTGAATCCAAGGTCCAAACATCCTTGATTTCCAAGGAAGGCGGAGCGGATATTTACGAGCTATGGGGCGGCTGGGGTCTGGATTTCGCCAGTACCGGAGCGCTTGCTGAGATACCGGAAAATCTGTCAAAGACCATTCATGACGATGTGTACCCATCTACGATTGGCGCTTTGGAATATGAAGGCAAGCTGTATGGTCTGCCAATGGAATTCAATATTGAAAATGGTGCTATGCTTGTCAATAAGAAATTGATGAGTGAACATAATTTAAAGACTCCTACCACCTGGAAGGAATTAAGAGAAACAGCGAAAAAAGCTACGAAAAAGGATGGGGACACCATTACAATCAAGGGCTTTGATTTTGTGAATTGGGATTCTGTACCATATATGTTCCTGTCCATGATTCTGTCCACTGGAGGCACCTATCAAAACGAGGACGGTAGCTTCAATCTGCAGACACCACAGGCAAAGGCAGCACTGCAGGAGTTGTATGATATGGTGAAGGTCGATGGTGTCACAACAATGGAAGGTCTTGATGGAGGCGGTGATATGGAAGGATATCAGCAGCTGTATGCAGGAAATGTTGTTATGGTTCCGCGCGGTCCGTGGACAATTGCGGAGGGCATCACCTCCTTCGGCCTGGAATATGGAAAAGATTTTGATTATGTATCTATGCCATGGTTTGGTGATAAGCCGGCATTTGCTGCAGAAACTGGATGGTCTATGGCGGTTAATGGAAACAGCAAGCAACAGGAAGCAGCATTCAAATTTCTTGAATATTTCTTCCAGGATGATGTGCTGATGAAACATAATATCGCATGCTCTCAAATTCCTCCGAAAAAATCTGTCGCATCCAATCCGGAATTTATCAAACAGATGCCATATGCCGAACCACTTGTAAAAATTCTTGACAAGTCGCAATTCATTGGTCATTTCAATACAGATCAGTTTAAGGAAAAGGTGAATGCAACCTTCCAAAAGCTGGTACGCGGTGATATTAAAAATGTTGATCAGGCACTAATTACTATGGAGAAGGAATTAAAACGGTATTATAAAAAAATAATGCCAGTATAGGGAAGAGGACATCGCTCTTCCCTAATCTAAAAGAAGGTGAACCCATTGAAAAACAAAAAATTCGTTCTCATCGTCCTGATTCCAATCTTTCTCCATCTTATGATTTTTATGATTGGTCCCATTATCGGAGGTCTTGCGATATCATTCTTCGATTATAATCCTTTACGATCCGATAACCATTTCGTAGGTTTAGATAACTTTGTCCGTCTTGTACAGGATCCAGTATTCTGGAAAGCAACGAAAAACACATTGTTCTTCGTTGTGATTACCGTTGCACTGAATATCGTGATATCCTTGGGAATCGCACAGCTGATCAGTATGTTTAAATCTAACAAGACCCGAAGTCTCTTCCGTATGATTTTCTTCCTGCCATGTGTTGCCCCCTTGGTCGCTTCCAGTGTAGTTTGGGCAAAGAGTATTTTACCTACCACAAACGGACTGGCCAATATGGCATTGCGTACCCTTGGTTTAGCAGAGGTGAATTGGCTTGGAAACCCTGATGTGCTCATGTGGTCCATCATTGTATTCTCTATATGGGCAGATATCGGCTACAACATCATCCTCTTTACGGCAGGTATCGATGGAATCCCTGGTGAATTCTATGAAGCAGCTGATTTGGATGGCGCCAGCGGCTGGCAGAAATTCCGTCATATCACATTGCCTCTGCTGAAGCGAACCTTTACATTTGTGACCATTATGACACTGATTTCTCACTTTCAGGCATTTGCGCAGTTCGCTGTCATGGCAGTTCGTAATGGCCCGCAGAATTCAGGATTGGTTTTGACCAGCTATATTTATAAGACAGCCTTTGAAACTAAGGACATGGGATATGCTTCGGCAATCTCTCTGGCATTGTTCATGATTATTATGGTTGTTTCCCTCATCCAGCAGCGTGCTAATAAGGTAGAATGGGAGTATTGATATGAAAAACATAAAATGACGAAACAAAAGGCTGTCCGCTATAGTATCTTTATCGGTCTTGCGATCCTTGCAATTTTCTTCATCATGCCGTATTTCTGGATGCTGTCTAATTCTTTCAAAAGCACACAGGAGATTCTAGTTAATCCAAGACATCTTTTGCCGCTGGAGCCAACACTCAGCGGATATGAAAAGGTATTGACACAATCCCCGTTCTTCACCTGGTTTAAAAACAGTGCATTTATTACGGTGACAAATACCGTCATTATTCTGTTCACCAGCGCACTGGTAGGCTATGTGTTCTCAAAATTTCAATTCAAACGCAAAAAGCTATTGTTTGCCATCCTGCTTGCCAGTATGATGGTTCCCGCACAGACAACTATGATTCCTTCATTCCTTTTGATCAATTCACTGGGATTGTATAACAGTGCAGGCGCTTTGATTCTACCCTCCTTCGTAAACGCCTTCGGTATATATCTATGCAAGCAGTTTTGTGATGAGATACCAAGAGAGCTTATTGAAAGTGCTAAGCTGGACGGGGCAGGAGATTTCACGATTTTCTGGAAAATCATTATTCCTCAGATACGACCAGCACTTGGTGCATTGGCTATCTTCACATTCCTGAATTACTGGAACGATTATCTGAATCCACTGATTATGCTGAATGAGGTTAAGAAAATGACGTTGCCGTTGGCTTTGTCCTTCTTCGCATCGCAGCATATGGCTGACCTTTCCGCAACAATGGCTGCTTCTGCATTGATTATGGTGCCGGTTACTGTCGTTTTCATGAGTTTTCCAGAAGCATTTCATCAAGGGTATCGCGATGACAGGTATGAAATAAAGGAGAGCAGATATGGCAAATTTAAGGTTAGAGAATATAAATAAGATATATGATAATAAGGTACAGGCTGTTTTTGATTTCAATCTGGAAATCAAGGATAAGGAATTCATTGTTTTTGTAGGTCCGTCCGGCTGCGGCAAATCCACGACGCTTCGCATGATTGCCGGTCTCGAGGAAATATCCAGCGGCAGTCTGTATATTGATGATGTACTGGAAAATGATGTGCCAAGTAAGGACCGTGATATCGCCATGGTATTTCAATCCTATGCGCTATATCCGCACATGAGTGTCTATGATAATATGGCGTTCGGCATGAAAATCAAAAAGGTGCCAAAGGATGAAATAGATAAGCGTATTCACGAAGCAGCGCGAATTTTGGAAATCGAACCATATCTGAAACGCAAGCCAAAAGCACTATCCGGCGGACAGCGGCAAAGAGTTGCTCTGGGGAGGGCAATTGTCCGCAATGCCAAGGTGTTTTTGATGGATGAGCCGTTATCTAATCTGGATGCCAAGCTGCGCGTGCAGATGCGTTCTGAAATCATAAAGCTGCATGAACGCATCGGAGCGACGACAATTTATGTTACTCATGATCAGACAGAGGCTATGACGATGGCGAGCCGCATTGTTGTTATGAAGGATGGGTATATCCAGCAAATCGGAGCACCGAAGGAAATTTACGAGCATCCGGCTAATATGTTTGTGGCAGGCTTTTTAGGAAGTCCAGCTATGAATTTCATCGAGGGAACGTATAAGGAAGGTATGTTCTGCTTTGATGCACATTCAATTGAAGTAAATAATCTTGCGAAGGAGAGTCTGAAAACCTATGAGAATAAAAGAATTATCATGGGAATCCGTCCGGAAAACATCTACATGGAGGAAATCGTAGCACAGACCTATCCAAAATCTGTCATAGACTATCAGTTGGATGTAAAGGAACTGCTGGGAAATGAATATATACTGCATGGGACGATCGGTAATACGCCGATGGTTGCCAAGGTAAATGCGCGTATGGAGCTGCAGCCGCATCAGATGCTGAAACTGACGATAGATGCGAACCGTATGAATTTCTTTGATCCGGAAACAGAAGAGGCAATTCATTCATGAACGATCTCTATTTATCACAGTTTGACCCGTATGCAGAATGTATAACACCACAGCATCCGATATGCAAACCGAAATTTCCGGTATTCGATATGCATACACATATGGGTAATCTGGTTCCCGGCCCCGGTTATGCGGCACTGTATAATACTGCGGATTATGTCGAAGCTTTGCAGGATGCTGGCGTTGCACATATCGTGAATCTTGATGGTGTCTGGGGAAATGAGCTTGATGCCATGATTCGTAAGACGGAGGGTTTTGAGAATTATATAACTACATTTGTATGGATCGATGTATCCAGAATTGATGATCCGGATTTCAAGCAATGGGTGCGTAATCATTTGATGGAAGCTTATCGGAAGGGAGCACGCGGTATCAAGATGTGGAAGGTCATTTCACTGGAATACAGGGATACGTACGGCAGGTATATTCGAACAGATGATTCGCGTCTGGATGTTGTGTATCAAACAGCAGCGGAACTGCACATGCCAATTTTAATTCATATTGCGGATCCAGTAGCGTTTTTTAAGCCTGCTGATCGTCATAATGAACGCTTTGAGGAATTGAACTGTCATCCTGACTGGCAGTTTGGCAAACCGGGGCAGTTGTGCTTTGAAGAACTTATGGATATGCAGGATCGTATGGTGGAGAACCACCCGCAAACAACCTTTATAATTGCACATTTCGGCAGCTATGCGGAAAATCTGAAGCATGTTGCACTGCGTCTGGATCGATACGATAATATGTATGTGGATATGGCGGCGCGTGTAGCAGAGCTGGGGAGAGTGCCCTATTCCAGTAAAGCATTCTTTGAAACGTATTCAGAACGCATTGTATTCGGAACGGATTGCTGTCCGCTGGATCTGGGACAGCATTCTATTTATTACCGGTTTCTGGAAACCATGGATGAATATTTTCCATATCAGCCAAATGGCGAGCTTCCGGGACAGGGGAGATGGCGAATCTATGGAATCGGTCTATCGGATGAAATTTTGCGAAAAGTCTATTATCAGAATGCATGTCGTATTATGAATATGGATGAACAGCAGTTTTTGATACAGAATAAATAAGCCTTGAAAAGCAATGGTTTTCATGCAACTATTGCTTTTTTGTATAGGATTATTACTGTCAAGTAAAGCTTTATTGAAATAGAGATTGTCAAAGCAGCTTTTTATGTTGTTTTCTGTTGTACAGAAATCGGATAATCTCTTCTGTATCATATGAGCTTTGCAGAAAATCATATGTGTGTCATACAAATATCCTTTAAAAAGAATGGTTGCAAAGTGACATTTTAAGCGCTATACTATAGTTGTATTCAAACGTATAACATAATAGATAGCAGAAAGCAGGTTGAAAAACTTGCTTTTTTAGACTGTTTTTACTGAAAAGATACACTTTTTCCTTCATATTTGTCTATTTTCCTTTCATTCATATATGTATACGTTTTGAGATGGGAGGGATAGATAATACGAATTTCTTATTTTTAAATGTTTGAAAGATGGAAAAAGGAGGAATACATACTGTATGAAAAAATTATTAACGTTATTTGCTACGATAGCTCTAACTGCCGTATGCGTAACGCCAACCCCTTTGTATGCGGCAGATGTACAAACGGAAAAGACGAATGAAACTGTATCAAATGCTGTTGCTGAGATCAATGGTACATCCTATGCATCGTTGTCTGAAGCGATTCAGTCAGTACAAGAAGGACAATCAATCAAATTACTTCAAGATATAAATTTAACAGCTTCTATTGATGTAAAAGATAAAACCTTTTCACTAGACCTCAATGGGTTAAACATTAAACAGGAGCTGAATGATAGTGTTGGTAAAACAAATGCACCGATTCGACTGTATAATTCATCAATGACAGTCAATGATAGTGTTGGTACTGGTTCAATTTTCGGGTATCAGTGTGCAGTGGGAGTATTTGTTAATTCCAGCTTGATATTGAACAACGGAAGCTTAAAAGGTGAGTGGTATGGCATCGCTGGTAATGGTCTCAATAATAATGGTACCACGATTGTGATAAATGGTGGTTCTATTTCTAATGCAGATCCTGATGGTACAGGTGCAGCAATTTATCATCCACAGACCGGGGAAATCACAATCAATGGTGGTACTGTTAAAGGTGATCTTGGTATTCAATTATGTTCCGGTAATCTATCTGTAATGAATATCAACGGAGGTACTGTCTCAGGTACCGGAGCAGACAAAAGAAACAGCAAAACAGGAGATGGTGCTATCCCGGATGGTGCAGCTATTTCTGTTGTAAATCGCCCTGGTTATAGCTCTATTCCAAATGTGACAATCTCAGGAGGAACCTTTACATCAAGCAGCAGCGAAGCTTTACTTGCATATACATGGAGCAAAAATGAAAATAAAGAATGGGTTGTATCTGATTGGGCGAATGCAAAAGAAAATGTGAGGGTTAATGGTGGTATTTTCAATACAGACCCAACTGCTTATGTAAGTAATTCATATAAGGCATTCAAGACTAGTGACGGATTTGCCGTTGCACCGCTTGCAAGCAATATAACTTTATCTGAAAACGAATTAACATTGGAGGAAGGAGCCAGCAAAACAGTAACAGCCGTTCTGGCACCTGAAGGAACTCTTGAAACGGTAACCTGGTCAAGTGATAAGCCTGAAATAGCAACTGTAAAAGACGGAAAGGTTACTGCACTGAAGTCTGGTAAAGCTGTAATCACAGCGGAAACAGAAAGCGGTAAGAAAGCTTCCTGTACTGTTACGGTTACCAAGCCTGTAGCAGTAGAAACTCCTTCTATTGATACATCCAAACCTACTGATGAAATCAAGGTGGGTGTAAATGATGAGAAAGCAGAACAGTTATTGAAAGATGTAACTGATCAGATTATTGCAGGCTCCAGTGAGTTCACAGATGCAGATACAGCTAATGCTGTTATTAAAGCTGCAAAAGCAGGCAAGACAGTAACGGTTGTTGCAGATGTGCAGAAGGCTGATTCCAGTAATGCTCAAGTACAGGCTGATGCTAAAAAAATTCAAAAGGAACTGGAAGCATTGACCGCTGAAAGTAATAATACAGCAACAGTGGCAATGTATCTTGACCTGAGTGTCTTAATCAAAGCAGATGATACTGTATTAGGAAATATTACAAATCTGAGTACCCCTATGAAATTCACTGTTGTGGTCCCTGAGAATCTATTAGCAGAAGGAAGAGAATTCTATATACTTCGTGTTCATAATGGAGCTGTTAATAAAATAGTACCAGAGCATAATAAGAATATTTTAACCTTTGGAACAGATCGTTTCTCTACTTATGCTGTCGTATATGAGGATAAAAAAATTGATGATAACGGAACTACCCCGGAACCAAAACCAGAGCCAACACCAGAAAAGACGATTTATAATGTTGTCTTTGTCGATATGAATGGCGCAGTGCTGAGAACTGAAAAGGTTGAAGCTAACAAAGCGGCAACAGCACCAAAAGCACCGGAAGTTGAAGGCTATCGTTTTGTGAAATGGGATACTGATTTTACGAAGGTAACCAAGGATTTGCTTGTAAAACCTGTTTATGAAAAAGTAGCAGCTACAGAAAAACCGTCAACACCTGAAAAACCATCCAATGATAAGAAATCACCGAATACCGGAGATACAACAAATGCAGGTCTCTTTACAGCATTTGCACTGCTTGGATTAGTTTCGATGGGAATTATTGCTATTCAGCGTAAAAGAAAACAATTGATGAAATAATATCGTCATAAATAAAAACCGGATTGCCGGTTTTTATTTTGTCTCATTCTGTTCCTTTAGATATATGTCAACTTCATGAGAAGTTAAACGTCTTATTTCAGCGTTTGGATATCGTTTAAATCTCTCTCTTTGATATAGAGGTTTCTCATTGAGACATACCTTATGGTTGTTAGTATAAGCGGCTGCAATGGAGGGGCTATTAAAAATCTTATAGGAATATCGTCCTCTTTCATTTTTGATTTCATAGATTCCGCAATTTGTTTCTGCACAAATATCAGCACTACGCAGATACAGCTTGGCGGTTTCCAGTGTTTTGAAAGGGAAATTCCATCTTTGCAGACCACTTTTCTCCGTCCTATTCACGCAGATGCACCTGCCACAGGTTCCACATATGTATTGCAGATGATTTTCCAGACAATCTCTGGGATTCAATATAGGTGTTGAGCGGTTATTGATGCTGTAGCATTCTTCACATTCCTTCATGACAGTTCTCCTTTTTAAATCACAAAGCTGATTGCCGTTAATGTTTCCAATTAGGCATCCTGCTGCTGTATATGACAAGTATACACTATGACACACTGTCAGAGTCAAGGATTGTAATCACATATATAATTAGAAATAGAAAAGATAGTGATAGCAATTCCTAGAAAGACAGGGAATGCCCAACAGAATAGAATGTTTCGTCCATATGAAAAACTTTATTAAACAGAAAAAGGGTTTTATCGCCCTGTGATTTGCATTATGCAACAGCCTTCGTATTTATTTCATAAACAAGCAAAAGCCCTGCATAGGTACATTCGTTGCAATCATTTCCAATATTATTATGAATTTGGGGAAACAAGCAGATGAAAAACTGTTTTATAAGTGTAAGCTTATAGAACAGTTTCTCGGCGTATTTATGTATGATTATTGGCTAATCATAACCTGATCCTTTAGCTCCTGCAATGTATTACATGTCAGTATCAAGCTGGATACATTCTCTATCTGTTCATCGTTCAAAGAAAATAGCCAGACTGAGCAATCCTCATGGTATTTACTATCCAGCTGCTGGAGCAGCAGTGATATCTTTCCTTCTATTCTACCTTTGTGTATACCAACTTTCTCTCCTTCGATTTTACCTTCTTCTTTCCCTTTAATGATTCCTTCTTTCATCCCCTCTTCATAGCTGTCCTCCAAGCCATAGCGGTAACGTGCCTCTCCCATCTGAATCGCCATTGCGGTTGACCACAGCTCATCATCCTTCTGCATTTCCTCGTACTTATCCATGAATACCTTCACCAGCCTTTCCTTTGACTTCAGTATATCATTTTTTTCATTATTTTCAAACAGGTATATCAGCTGTTCAAAGTCATTCAGCCTCTGCATTTCCTTCTCCTTTACGATGTCATTGATTGCCGGCATATGAATATAGGTACGAAGGATGAGCGGATAGTAGCTTTCATTCTCTCCCTGCTCATTACGCATCTGATACTGATTGATCAGATTTCTGTTGTTCCATGCATATTCGTCAATGAAAATAATCTGATATACCGGCTTTAAATCCCTGTACTTCTTACCACTGTTGAGCTGATTGTTCAATGCTCTGGCACCGTAAAATTCAAAGCGCATCATTTCTGCTAATCCCTTGTAGGTCGTCTGCATCTCGATATTGAAATGGCGGTTTTGTTCATCCTTCACATGAACATCCAGAATGATGCGCTTCTTTCCAATGATGCCCGGATCCAGATTGGGATTGAGCACGGTGCTTTCCTTTACCCGGATTCCGGTAACACGCTCAATGATGGTGTTGCGGGCGTACACAGAGCCTTCATCCTCACGGGAAAGGGTGTACTTAAAAAATAGATCGTTACTGTAGTTGAGTTGATTTGTTGCATCTGACATTCATATGTCCTCCATTCTGTAAGGGTTCCTTACACCCTTCTATACGTATGGAATCTGTCAAATTCCTAAAAAATCCACAAATTATTGATATTTCATGGATTCTAAACTATAAGATACATGAGCATGCAAACCACTATACAATCTTCTATAGGACCTTTCCGTATAAATTATCAGAATGTTTGTAGGAGACGGCTGTTTTATCCCGTAAATAACTGCAATCAAAAGATTTTAAAGTATTTTCATGCAGAATCATGTTGCTATTTTTACCGCCGTTGTTACACGCTGTGGCGCTCGCACATGGTTTACCTGTGTGAATGGTATATTTCATAAGCTCTTTCCCATAAAATCTTTTTCGTAGGAACCGCTTTATGCTACAATAAGGGCAGAGGTGAGCAAACATGAAGGAAATAAAAATTACAGATATCAAAGGCTTTCAGGTTGGGCAGGCAGAGAATCAGAAGGCGGGGACAGGTTGTACCGTTATCCTATGCAGAGATGGCGCAGTTGCGGGAGTCGATGTCAGAGGCGGTGGACCGGCTACCAGAGAAACCGATCTTCTGCATCCGATCAATATGGTACAGAAAATTCATGCTGTAATGCTGAGCGGAGGCAGTGCCTACGGTCTTGATGCTGCCAGTGGTGCCATGCAGTATCTGGAAGAACACGGTGCAGGCTTTGACATGCAGGTAGCCAAGGTTCCTATTGTCTGTGGTGCGAGCTTGTTCGATTTGTCCGTTGGCGATGCACATGTCCGGCCGGATAAGGAAATGGGCTATGCGGCATGCGTGGACGCAGAAAATGATACGGTATTAGAAGGAAATCACGGGGCGGGGACAGGAGCGAGCGTTGGAAAGCTGCTGGGCTTTGAGCATGCTATGAAAAGTGGTATCGGAACCTGCGGTATACAGGTTGGTGACCTGCAGGTTGCTGCTATCGTAGCTGTAAATGCCTGTGGAAATGTAGTGGATTATGAAACAAATGAGCTGCTGGCGGGTGTTTATGATTCCCATAGCGGATCTGTTTTAAAGGCACAGGATGTTCTGTTTCAACAAATGGATGCTCTGCGAAAGCTGCCGGAAGGCAATACGACAATCGGCTGTTTTGTGACAAATGCAAAGCTTGATAAGGCGCAGTGTACCAAGATTGCAGGAATTGCACATAATGGCTATGCGAGAGCGATTCATCCGGTACATACCATGAGTGATGGAGATTCTATATTTGTACTCAGCAGTGGTGAGGTTGAGGTTATGGCTGATGCTGTCGGTATGCTTGCGACAGAAATGATGGCAAAGGCGATCAAACGCGCGGTTTTACACGCAGAATCAGCTTATGGGCTACCGGCCCATAGTGATGTAATATGCAAATAACCTTCTATCACTGGGGATATCAGTGTCCTATCATTGCAGAAATGCTGGAGCTGTTTCAAGAAGCTGCCATGGATGATGTAACCTGCATTGATATCACAGGTCAGGAAAAGCTTGCATTTGAAAAACAGCTGTATTATCCCTTTCTAACTATTTTCAATCAGCAGCTGCACTGGTATGGTCCTGTTACAGCTGCGGTATTAAAGGGAGTGCGGGATGGAGCCATTACAAGGGAGAAACCGTATGTTATTGAGCAGTCCTACGAGGAAAAAAGAGGTGAATTGCTTCCACTTACCAGTGAAACCCTGGCATTGACCGCAAAGGGATGCACACTGTGTGCGGATTGCGCACAGATGAAGAAAAAATCGGATTTTCTCAGCTCCTGCGGACTCACCACATTTGGTTTTATCCATCAGCTGGAGGGACAAATCGTAGGTGGTGTTGAATGGATGCCATCCTTACAGGTTCCATATCCGATTCCCAAGGATGCGCACACGGCTTTTTTAACATGTGTATATCATTCCAGTGAAGAGGCAGACTATAAGGCCTGGCCCTTGCAGTGTATGGAGAAAGAGCTGTTTAAAATCTACCGGAGAATACTGGTGATATGTGATGAGGAAAGTACGTTTCCCAACGGGACGAAAGATTGGTTTGAACGACAAGGGTATTGTGATCTTGGCTTGATACAGGTATTGGATGGCTATGCCAGACTGCACTTACTGGAAAAGAAGCGAAGCGAATAATATGGGATGAAGACAGTATACGCTATCTATAATGGATACTGTCTTTTTTATGAATAACCGTTTTGTGATATACATTTAAACTTTTATAGAAAATCATTGTCATTCATATCGAGGGGAAGTATACTATATATATCTAATATATACAGCATTGTATACATTTATAAATTAACATTAAGAAGTTGAAAAGCTTCTTTTTTTTACCGAAATTGCATAAAAAAGTATCTTTTTGCATACAAATATGTCTGAAAATTCAGTATTTCTAAACGTATAGGAATAGAAACAGCTATGCATGAGCAGGTTTTTTAAGATGAACAAGAGGTGTATCAACGTGAAATATGCAATTCGGATTTCTCTAATGTGTGTATGCTTTTCGTGTGTAACGGCAAATGCAAGTACGTTATCTGCAAAGCGGCATACTCCGGATGTAGCTGTCCTTGCATGCCGCAGAGCTCTTTTTATGCTGGGAGCGGTATCCTGTGGAATTCTGGTATCTGAGCAATTAAGGAAGTACAGGGGTAAATAATGCAGAGAAGCAGAAGGGCTTGCATTTATGTGTTTATGAAAAAGGAAATCCAGCTTCTTACGCCTGTGAAGTAAGGCTGTGGATTTCCTATTTTAAATGCTTACCATCATTGATTGTTAAGCTGCTGTTGAAGCTGAAGAAAAAGAATGCTGTCATACCACAATCCGTAAAAGGACTGGCTTTTCCTATAGACTGGACTTCTTTTGACCTTCTTTTCCTCCTCAAATTTTGTGACACCTTAAAGACGGGGAATTGCTTCCAAGGTTTTATCTGTAACTTGCGCAATCCTGCAAATACTGCCTGTTTGCGTGCTTATAGAGTTTTGGCGGTATACATCCGGATAGAATCGCCGCTGTCCTCCCTGATCAAGAATAGATATTCCCATCCGCAGACTTCATAAAATACGGTGTGGTCAGTGATGAGATAAAGCCGTGAAAGCCCTTCGCTGCCTGCCTCCCTGCGAATGTGATCTAGCAGCGTCCTTGCATATCCGTTGCCCCGCCACGCATTCTCTACATACAAGGCACATACATTTGGCGTTAATTCTTTACGCTCATGAAAATCATTGGCTATCAGTCCTGCACCGGCGATGATTGTTCCTGATGAATCCAGAATTACATACCATTGCGGAATGAAGGCAGTACCTGTACTACACTCCTGCATGCTATCCTCATAAGCCTGACAGGGAATCTGCCATTTGCTGTGAAACCATTGTGCTGCCACCTTAAGAAGCTGCGGCTGTTCACGCAGGGAGAGCACCGTAAAAGCTTTCCTTTCCATAATCCTGCCTCCTTTTTGTGTACTTATTATAGCACACGGAAAATACAGAAGCCATGTAATCGGTATCATGTGAAAAGATACACAAAGTTATTGGCAGAGAATGGGAATTGTATTATAATAAATGCGTCATCCGTGTATAGAAGATATTCTGACAGGATCTGTTTGGACCTGTAAAGAATGGGACAATACGGAAGGACATCTTTCGATAGACATCGCATCTGTAAGAGAGCGAGAGTAGGAGGACACATATGAAATCGAAAAAAACGCAGTACATGTCCATCATGGCCATGTTTTTGGCTATCCAGATCATACTGGTAGTCACACCCCTGGGTTATCTGCCAATCGGACCGATCAGCGCGACGACCATGCATATACCCGTCATCATTGCCGGGATAGCACTCGGTAAAAAGGCAGGTGCACAGCTGGGCTTTGTATTCGGACTGACCAGTGTGCTTAATGCGACATTCCGTCCGACACTGACATCATTCTGCTTTTCCCCCTTTGTAACGATTGGCGGAATCGGCGGAAACTGGATGAGTTTGCTTATCGCCTTTGTGCCAAGGATTCTGCTGGGATATCTTGCCGGTCTTATTTATGAAAAGCTGTGCAGGAAGGGGATTAACGAAAATGTTGGAATCATCGCCGGAGCATTAACCGGGGCAATTACCAATACCGTTCTGGTGCTTGGTGGTATTTACCTGTTTTTTGGGAGTGCTTATGCGGATGCCATCAAGGTTGCTTACGATACCTTGATCGCAGTTCTGCTTGGCGTTGTGGCAACCAATGGAATTGCCGAGGCGATTTTAGGAGCGGTTGCGACCCTGCTGGTATGTAAGGCAATCAGGCCGATCACCAGAAAATTTAATTAAATACGATTATAAATCAAATTCTCTAATGTAAACAGGGGATTTGACTTTTTTTGCGTTTACGTATAAATTCATCGATATACGATCCTCTGTAACAGTTTTATGCTTGCTGAAAAGGATACCGGTTTTCATATTCGCTTCTTATCTTTTGTGCATGATGTTTGCAATTATGGAAATACTTTTGTATGATAGGTATACAATGTGACTTTAAAAAATAAAGTAAATACTGGAGGTATTCACTATGAATGAAATAAAAGGCTTTGTGGGAACCTATGCGCCCGCAAAAGGAATTTATTCCTTCCTGTATGATGTACAGAAGGATGCATTTGTAAAGACGGATTTGTTTTATCCTGTCAAGGATGCAAAGTATCTGTCATATTATAAAAACAGACTGGCGTTTCCCACACAGCTTGCGGATGCCAGACTCTGTGTTCTTGCGAATGGCAGAGAGCTGCTTGCAGGACTGGAAAACAGTACCGCCTGTTATGTGGTTCAGGATGAGGATTGTGTTTACACGGTAAATTATCACGACGGTACCCTGATACGCTATCGTTTCAGCGAGGAAGGGCTGCATGAGGAAAGCATTGTGCATATTCAGCATGAGGCAGGTGCTCATCAGGCAATACTGACCGGTGCAACCATACTGGTTCCCTGCCGTCTTCTGGATCGTGTATATGTATATGAGCGCACGAGCATGGAGCTGATACGCGCTATTTCCTTTCCGAAGGGAACCGGCATCCGACATGGTGTATTGGACGATCATGGAAGATTCCTGTATATGATCAGCGAGGACAGCTGTGAAGTATTTGAAATGAATATGGAGCAGGGTGGTGTTATCACCAGAAAGCTTTCTCTGCTGAAAGAAGGGGAACAGGGCGGAGGTGCCGCAATCCGCATCAGCAGCAGTGGTGAAACGCTGTATGTCTCCGTGCGCGGAATCAATCAGCTATATGTCATTGATATTGCCCAATGGCGCATTTTGCAGCGCATTTCCAGTGGCGGCGATCATCCGCGTGACATCAATCTGTCCCCACAGGGGGATTATCTGTTTGCGGCGAACCGCAGCAGTGGCAATCTGGTTGCCTTTAAAATTGATCACATAAGCGGAATGCTGGAGGAAAAGGCACATACGGATACGATACCGGAGGGTGTCAGCATCGTATTTTACGAATAGGAGGAAACACGTATGAGAACGAACAATATTGGTATGGTAGGTCTGGCTGTCATGGGCAGAAGCCTTGCATTGAACATGGCAGATCACGGATATAAGGTAGGCGGCTATAACCGCAGCTATGCGGTGACAGAGCATATGCTGGAAGCTTGGCCGCATGAGAATTTCACTGGGTATTCCACGCTGGAGGAGCTGGTTGCATCGCTGGAAAAGCCGCGTAAGGTCATGCTGATGGTAAAGGCGGGTAAAGCGGTGGATGCCATCATAGAGCAGTTGATTCCATTGCTGGAGCAGGGTGACATCATACTGGATGGCGGTAATTCCTTCTTTGAGGATACCATTCGAAGAGAGGCGTATCTGAAAGGAAAGGGACTGCATTATTTCGGTGTGGGTATCTCCGGAGGTGAGGATGGTGCGCGCTTTGGACCGAGCATCATGCCCGGAGGAAACAAAGCAGCCTATGAGGAAATCCGTCCGATTCTGGAGGCTGTCGCAGCACGGGCAGAGGATGGCACACCCTGCTGCACCTACATTGGAGAAAATGGTGCCGGACATTATGTGAAAATGGTGCATAACGGTATTGAGTATGCGGATATGCAGCTGATTGCAGAGGCGTATCTGCTGTTGAAGCATGTCGGACATTTCGATAATGCGCAGCTGGCAGAAATATTCAGTGAATATCAAAAGGGAGAGCTGAACAGCTTTCTGATTCACATCACATCCGATATTTTCCGCGAACAGGACGATAAAAGTGGCAAGGAGCTGGTAGACTGTATCCGGGATGCTGCACAGCAGAAGGGGACCGGGCGCTGGACAAGCATCGAAGCCCTGAAGCAGGGGGTGGATGTTTCCATGATTGCAGCTGCCGGAAATACCCGTGTAATGTCGAATAATGAAAACAGGAAAGCAGCTGAGAAGCAGTATCCGCATGTTGAAATTGCAGAGATTTCCAATCCGGATGCCTTTAAAGAGGAGGTTCGTCAGGGCTTATATGCGGCAAAAATCATTGCCTATGCACAGGGTTTTGATCTGCTGAAGCAGGCAAGTGCATCCTATGGCTGGGAGCTTCCGTTGGGAAAAATCGCGTCAATCTTCCGTGCCGGCTGCATTATACAGGCAAAATTTTTAAATGATATCACCAGAGCATATGAACAACAGGCGGATCTTTCGCATCTCTTGCTGGATAGCTTCTTTCAGGAACGTGTGGTATCCTATGAAAAGAATTTGCGGCAGATCGGTGCGCAGGCAATCCTGAGCGGTATCCCGGTTCCGGCGATGGCCAACGCCATCAGCTATCTGGACCTGTTTTGTGCAACGCATGTCGGAGCCAATCTGATTCAGGCACAGCGTGATTATTTCGGTGCGCATACCTTTGAGCGTGTGGATGAGGAAGGCAGCTTTCACCATGAATGGAGGCGGTGGGCATGAAGCAGCTGACCTTTACCATATTCGGGGGAACCGGCGATCTGACCTTTCGCAAGCTGCTGCCTGCACTGTATAATCTGCAGGCGCAAAGTAAGCTGGAAGAGGACTTCTCCATTGTGATTATCGGACGCAGAGACTATGATCATGCCGGTTATTGCGAGGAGGCTGCAGGATGGATCAAGCAGTATGCCCGTCTTCCCTACCGCATGGATGAATTTGAGCGCTTTGCCAGACGGATCCATTATGTGCAGATGGATTTTACAGGGCTGGAAAATTACGAAAGGCTGAATGCGTTTTACAAAGAACGGCATTTGCACAATCATGTCTTTTACTTCGCTGTTGCCCCGCGCTTCTTTGCGGTGATAGCAAAAGGTCTGGAACAGGTGGAAAAGGCCTGCACGGGAAAGGTCATCATTGAAAAGCCGTTTGGAGAAGATCTGGAATCTGCCAGAGTTCTGAATGAGGATTTGGAACGCTTCTTCACAAAAGAGCGGATGTTCCATATCGATCATTACCTGGGAAAAGAAATGGTGCGCAATATGCAGGCAATCCGTTTTATGAATCCGATTTTTCAGGATGTATGGAATGCCAAGTATATCGAGCATGTGCAGATCAGCGCCATGGAGACGGTCGGGGTGGAAAACCGCGGCGGCTATTATGATCAAAGCGGTGCATTAAAGGATATGGTGCAGAATCATCTGTTTCAGATCTTGAGCATAACAGCCATGGAACAGCCTTCCTCCTTCTTTGGTGAGGATATGCATCAGAAGCAGCTTGATGTTCTGCATGCCCTTCGTCCGGTGGAACAGCTGGATATGAAGGACAGTGTTGTGCTCGGACAGTATTTTCATTACCAGAAGGAGGATCGCGTGGCGGATGATTCCATGACGGAAACCTATGCGGCTCTGCGCCTGTTTGTGGATAATGAGCGCTGGAGGGATGTGCCGTTTTACATCCGTACGGGTAAGAAGCTGAAGGAGCGTGAGATGGAGGTTGTCATCACCGTTTAAAAAGACGATCCGGATGTGGCAGCCAATGTTCTTTGATCGCATTCAGCTACAGAGGGTGTGTATTTTCAGTTCAATATCAAAAAGCCGGAGACAGTGATGAAATCGAAGCAACCAGTATGGATTTCTGTCAGAGCTGCTCCGATGCGAACCGCATCAACACACCGGAGGCCTATGAGCGTCTGCTGGCAGCGGCTGTACAGGGGGATGCTTCCTGGTTCTCACAATGGGATCAGATTGAAAGCAGCTGGAATTATGTGGAACAGCTGCGTCAGCGCTATCGCAGGGAGCGCCTGCCGCTTGCCACCTATATGGCGGGCAGTGCCGGTCCGAAGGAAGCGGATGAGCTGCTGCAGCGCCATCACCACACCTGGTCACATGCCGATGTCTGAGCTGGAGGAGTTAAAACGGCGCAGTGCACAAAGGGCTGCAGCCTATGTGCAGGATCATATGGTGCTTGGTCTGGGGACAGGAAGTACGGTTCGCTGGCTGATTGAGGAGCTGGGCAGACGTACAGACAGACAGCATCTTCAGGTCGTTTCCTCCTCTCTTGCCTCCAAGCTGCTGGCTCAGCAGGCAGGTCTTTGCGTGGTGGAACCGGATGTCATCGATCACATCGATCTCGTGATTGACGGTGTCGATCAGATCGATTCACGGAAGCAGGCAATCAAGGGCGGCGGCGGTGCGCTTGTCCGTGAAAAGATACTCGCCGAGGCGGCAGAGCAGGTAATCTGGATCATGGATGCAGGTAAGCGTGTGGAAACAATTGAGGATTATACGCTTCCGATTGAGCTTGTACCGTTTTCCCATCCCTTTGTGCGGCGGGCACTGATGAATTGGGGATATGATGCAACACTGCGGATGCAGCAGGACAGCGCTTTTATCACAGATAACGGAAACCTTATTCTGGATGTGCGCATACCGGCATCCCGCTCGATTCAGGAGGCTCATGATGAGCTTGTGCATATCGCAGGTGTTGTGGAAACCGGATATTTTCATATAGAGGCTATGTGTATAACAGCAGAAACAACAGGTGTTACCATCTGGTAAGCTGCTTAACAGGTGAAGGACTGTTTTATTTCGTGTAACGTGGGACGAAATAAAACAGTCCTTTTTGTTATGAAACGCAATGGAGGTGTTGACAAAAGCGGTGTACTATTTATATAATACACTTGAAGAGGTGATACGATGAACGTATTCAGCGATCTGAAGCTCAATAGTAAAACCAGCGTTTATCTTCAAATCATCCAGCATGTCAAGCGTAAAATTCTGAATAAAAGTATTATTGCTTATACGCCGCTGCCGTCACGAAGAGAGCTGGCGTCCTTACTGTCCATCAATCCGAACACGGTGCAGAAGTCGTATAAGCTGATGGAGGAGGAAGGAATCCTGCGGACAATCAGCAATGTGAAAAGCGTTGTATACGTTGATGAGCAAATCATGGAACGCCTGCAGCAGGAAATGATACAGGAAACTGTGGATGATTTTATCGCCAACTGCCGCGAATGCGGGCTGCCGTTTCAAAAGGTGGTAGCTATTCTGAGCACACGCTGGGACATCTGATTTTTCGTTTATAAAAAGTGTACTACTTAAGTAATACAGAAAGCGAGGGAACGAAGTATGCTGCATATGGAACATCTTACAAAGGATTACGGAAACGGTCAGGGGGTATTCGATATCTGTCTGGATTGTGAAAAGGGACAGATCATCGGTTTGGTGGGAAGCAACGGAAGCGGTAAAACAACGCTGATAAAAACGATTTTGCAGCTTCTGCCCTATCAGGAGGGAACGATACAGTGGAAGGAACAGGCAATCAAGGATATTTTTGAGGATATCGCCTATATCACGGATACATTAAGCTTTTTACCGGATATGAGTCCGAAGGCCTATGGCGCCTTTCTGAAGGATTTCTATCCGCGTTTCAACAGCAACCGCTATGACCGCATTCTCCAGCATTTTGAAATTGACAGCCGCAAGAAGCTGAAGAAAATGTCTGCCGGTCAGAAGCTGAAGGTGGAAATCGCCGCCGGATTCTCACAGGGGGCACATCTGCTGTTGCTGGATGAGCCGTTTTCCAATCTGGATGTTTTCTCAAAGCAGGATTCCGTCAAGATGCTGCTGAGTCTGTTGAATGACGAGGAAACCGTGCTGATATCCTCCCATGATATCGATGATATCGATCAGGTCATCGACCGTGCGGTGGTATTGCGTCGGGGCAGAATTGTACAGGATGTGGTCATGGAGGAACTTCATGAGCGGGGAATCTCCTTGAAGGAATGCTTAAACGATATCGAAAAATATGATCCAAACCGCGTGAATCTGCTGTTTGAGGAAGGAAGTGAGTCACATGTTGAGCTTCCGGACGCATAGAGAGCATATTTCCAAGCTGATGTACTATCAGCTTCACCGCACAGGCAAAATCTACGCCTTGTTTGCTGTAGCCTTGATTGCACTGCCGCTGATTACGATCATGCTGAAGGATATAAGCTATTTTCAGAGAGGCTATTATAATGAATTTCTTTTAAATCCGACATGTGCACTTACCTTTCCACTCCTTGTGTTCCTGTGGCTGCTGTATTCTGTATTTGATTTGAAGCGGCTGCACTGGAAATACAATGTACAGGACAGAGAGCTGATTCTTCCGGTTTCACGACTGGATTTGATTATTTCAAATGTGTTGTTCACCCTGCTGAGTCTGTATGCACTGTACGTATTGCAGAGCATTGTCTATTATGCAGGCTATCAGCTATATGAAATGAAATCGCCGCAGCAGCTGTTACATAACGGATTTTTCCTATCCATGACGCGTACGCAGTATTATACCGGTATGTTTCTTCCTTTGAGCATCAGCGGGTATCTGACGCAGCTGCTGTACAGTGTTCTGATGTCCCTGTTTGTCGTATGTATTGGAAGGTTCGGCTTCCGTAAAAATAAAATTGCTCTGTTCATGATTGTGCTGTATGTGCTGTTTCCAATTGTGATTTATTTTCTCGGTATGAACATGTCACTGGCGATTGGTGAGAAGCCGACCGGATTCACGCTGCAGCTATTGAAGTTTTATGAAGTGTTCGTTTATAAGGGCTGGTACCGTCTGTATCTGTGTATACTGGGGGCAGTCATGATGGCAGGTCTGTATCGGAAAACACGAAAAAGTGCATGGTAGGCAGGTGATGGATGTGAAAAAATATATGGGGTATCTGCCACTCTGTATGCTGAGTATTATCATTGTCTTTTCTCTTCTGGTCTACAGCAAGCGTAATGATTTTGCTATCGGACTAAGCACGGTGGCAGCTCAGGAACATAAAAGCGTTGGCGATCCAAATGCTATCAGGGATTTGAAATACTCCTTTTATATCATGGACGATTATCCGTCAAGCAGGAACATACATGCACTGGAAAACATATGGCGCGTGGATGCGGTTGGGGATACATTTACAACCACCTATGACCCTGCTGGCTATATGGCACATATGAAAAAAAATGCAGAAAAGCAAATGCTGTATATGTCTATTCAGGCACGCTATGATGCGGAAACGATGAATCCCGGGGCTATGACAAAGGAATGCTCCACCTATGACAACGGGATTCCGTTCTGCACATATTCCGGAAAGGTTGATCATCTTACCTATGATATTATCATCGATAACAGCGATTACGGATATGGTAATACAGTAAATTTTCCCAAGACTAAGAAAAGTGCGGTTTTGCGTTCAAAAAGTGGGAAAAAGGAGATTGAAGTCAATTATACCCTGCAGGAAGGACAGTCAGAGGATGATATCTACATCTATTCTACATATGGCGGAGGAAATGCAGATGATATATATGGGAATCTGAAGGGAAGCGCCCTGCAGACGATCTATGATGTTAAAATCGAAGATGATTTCTTTGTAAGTGTGAGTGCGCTTGATTTTGATGTGAATCTCGGCAATTTGAAATTTGATAACGATCCAACCGGAATTTACAAGGTTGATTCACAGGGGAAGGTTACGCAAATTGTTCAAAAGGATATAAAAAAGGGCACCCTGATCTCTATGTGTGCAATGGATAATCATCTGGCAGTCGTCGAGGAAGAGGACGGTAAGCTGTACGGTCGTCTGTATTCCACAGAAGGAAGGCTGCTGGATGAAATCCGATTGGAAATGGACCTTGATCAAATCGGCAAGGTCATGGTAAGTGAGGATCAGGGTACACTGTTATTTCAGCTTCAATCGATCTACGATATCATGAAATATACGGTTGTAATGTATGATGTAAAGGACGATGCCTTTCAGAAGCTGGATCGCATGGTGATGGAAACACAAACGAATACGTCCATGTACGGGTCCTATGGCTTGTATATCAGTTTGCATTATGATCGCAGCAAGCAGATTTTGTATAGTATTCAGATGAATGATGACAACGGTCTGTATGTGAGTGCACAGACGAACAAAAAGGTTCTGTATAACAGCTTTCTGTATGGTGATTATAATGATGATACATATCTGGCGCTGTCGGATGCGGCATCGAGTAATTCATATGAAAATATCGTTTTCTCTTTTCTGAATACACAGAGGCGTAGGCTGAGTGATCTTATTTCTCCATTGGATGGTGATGTATGATGAAAAAATATATATGCTATATACTGCCGGTATTTCTGCTGCTGCCCATACTGGGAGCGCTCGGTGTCTGGTCGCAAAAGAACAATATGCAGATTGGTCTGCGGAAAACGGCTGACGGTGAATTTGATGTGACCGGGGATCCATCCGCCATCAAAAATCTCTCCTATCAGTTTATGGTGACAGATTATCTGAATGTCTGGCAGGTTACGGGAAAGGGGGATAAGCTGCAGGCTGCTTATGTCAAAAGCGATGTGCTGACAGACCGAACCAATACAGTGGATATTCAGATTTCACCGGTATTCGATGAGCATATCAAGCAGAACTCCATCGAGAATCCCGGATTTGATCAACCAGACGACATGGAGATCACCCATATGATCAGCGGCGTAGAAGCCGTATCCTATCGCCTGTCCCTGCTTGACCCGCAAGCCTATGGAAAGAATAAGCAGGAGGATATAGCTTTTGAAGTTCGATGGAAACAAGACAAGCTGGGCTCTTTGATCCGATGCGATTATTTTGATAACGACCCCAAAGGCTCTCTTTCCTGCTCCCTGACAGGTGATGACCTCTATCAGAATGCAAGAGCATCGGCAGGCCTGTCGGACATGTCTGTGGATGCGCATGGATATTTCATCGTATCCCCCCTGCAGTTTATGTATGATTTTTCACAGGTTACCTTTGATCAAAATCCCGGCGGTATCTATCGGCTGGAGAATGGCAAAAGCAGGCGCATTGTATCACTGCCACTGGGAAAACAGGATATTCTGGGAATGGTGAGTACCGAAAAAACGTAATCGCTCTGGTTATGGAAAAGAATGAATTGTCTCTGTATACCTATGACAGCAACGGAAAGCAGCTGGATCGCTCAGCCCTGTCTGTTGCCCTTGCGGATAATCATGGAGCCTGTACTGCTGCTGGATCAAAAACAACCATATTCTCTTTGGATATGGAAATGGATTTGAATATGTATTCCAGGTGTATGAGCAGAAAAACGCAAGCCTGAAGCAAATAGACAGGGTGAACATTTCCGTTAACGCGGGCAGCAGTGGACCTTTACAGCTGCAATATGATCAGGGTGTCCTGTATTGTATGCAGGAGGGAAACCAGACAATACGTATCATGGCCGCAAATCATAAAGGGATGTTGTACAGCAGTGAGGTGTATGGCGATTATCAGGAGGATGATCTTTTGGGCTATCTGGATTTAAACGAGGGCCTGAGCTATGAGAAAATCATACAGCGCTATTTGTTTGATGACAGACGATCAATCGTAAATCTCAAGCTTTTGAGTACAAGGTAGGTGGAGAATATGACAAAGGAATTTGAAAATCTGAATCTGCTTCTGTTTTACCGGTGGAAGCGAAGCTATAAATTTTACGGTATCGTATTTGCGCTGTATCTGGCATTCTGTTTATTTGCCCTGTTGATGAAGGGAGAACAGCTCGGCTGGGTCCGCTATGAGGTATATTTCGGCTCGCGGCCATGTCTGCTTCTGTTTCTTGCTGCCCTCAGTGTGGTGATTGTTTATCAGGTGGCAACACTTCTCTACATGCAGCTGCGCTCCAATGCACTGCATCGCTATCTGATACTTCCCCAATCCCGTGTGCCGTTTATGCTGTCGGAGCTGCTTATGAATATCAGTGCCATCGTCATACTGCTGTTATTGCAGTATGCGGTGTATTATATCGGATACCGGTACTATATGACGCTTGCCCCCTTCTATAACCTGAAAAACGGTTTCTATTTATCCATTGTCAGAAGCGGCATGCTGAAATACTTGTTCCCATTGACAATAACCCAGCTTCTGATCATCGTAAGCAGTATTGTGACGGTATCCGCTATGACAGTGTATCTGGGGGTATATTACCAGAGGCTGCAAAGCTATATCCTGTGCATTGCCAATATTGCAGGCGTTTTGTTTGTATGGGGCATGCCGAGCGGGATACAGTTTGATGTACAGCGCGGTATGCAGCTGGCTCTGATGCTGGTGCTGGCTGGTCTGATGGTGCTGAGCTTTCGCAATTCCATGAATCGCAACCAGTACGGAGGTCGATGATATGAAACGTCATATGATTCTTCTTCCTGTGCTGCTTGCAGTTCTTCTGATTGCCAGCGCCGCTCTGTATTTGCACAAGCCGACCTTCACCTTCACACTGGAAAAAGCAAGCGGAGATATGCAGCAGGTGGAAGGGCTGGAATATACAATGACAGTTGCGGATGCTTCCATGCGCTGGGAGCTGAGTGGAAAAGGAAAAGATATTAGCTATACGACCTCGTTTCTGAAGGAGCAGGAAGAGCTCGCCATGGAATATGATTCTCTGAATGAGGGCTTCTATCTGTATATCCCCACTCTTTTAGATGGAAAACAAGTAACGGATTATGAACTGGAAATCAGCAGAACGATAACGGATGACCGGTATGAAGAACCGGTAAAAGCGGATTTTTACAATATAAAGCAGGTAGCTGTTGATCTGCTGGTGAAAACAGATAAGGGCTATGCCTGCTTTCCAAGCGGATTGCAGCAGCGCTTCCAGACTCCCCGCAGCAATATCGTATATCATCAAAAGGATCAACAATTGTATTTCCAAAGCAATCCGGAAAAAGCGGGATTACAGAAGGGAGGGGGACTGCGCCACCCGTATGTGACGGTACAGGGGAAAACACTCGTTCCGCTGTATGTTGCCGGAAACGGCAGCAGTGGGCAATATCGCATTTATGAGGTGGAAAAAGCATTGCAGAGTGAATCTATGCCAAATGTTCAGGAGGCGAAAAAAGCGAGTAAGGTTAAACAGTTTATAAGCTTTGATGCAAAGGTGAATGGCATTTCGGATGTAATCAGCTATCACGATCAGCTGTACGCAGCAGTGTTGCGTGATAATCAGGGCTGGCTGGAGGTCTATGATGCTTCGGGCAAGCTTGTTAAGGAAGAAAAGCTGCCAAAGAATACAGTGTTTCACCGATTTGATATACAGGATGGAAGGCTTTTAATTCTAACCTCACAGCGGGATAAGAGCTACCTGAAGGTGTATGAGCAGGATAAACTGGTGATGGATATCACCTCACCGATTTCGCTGTCAGATTCCAAGTTCAAGCTGCGAGACGGCCGTTTGTTTGCCTTGAATCTGAGACAGCCGGAAAATAAAGCACAGCATTTTCTGGAAATCAGTGTATTCGATCAGTCAAAGATGGTATTTGACGGCTATGTGAAGGGAGATTTTGAGGAGGATGAGAAAGCCTCGGCCTTTTACAAAAAGCTGAGGGATAAAACAAACCAGACAATTCCCGCTATGCCGTATGTGAACGTGCGGGATGTGTATGCGTATGGCTTCAAGGATTAGATCGTGATCATTGTCACGGTCTTTTTTTTATTCAAAAAATCTGGTGGTAGAAAAAAATGCCGGAATACCGTATACTAATACTATAACGCATAATAGAAAGAAGGAACACACATGAGCAATCTGCGCAGAGATTTGATTCTGTGGAGCGATACACTTCAGGATTTTCATCTTCCCCGCTGGGAGGAGCTGCCGAACTTTGATTTATATCTGGATCAGGTGATAACGCTGATTGAAGGATATTTGCAAAATCTGTTTGATGAAGAAAATGATACGATTCTGACCGCCGCCATGATCAATAACTATGTTAAGCTGAAGCTGATTCCCAAGGCGGAAAAGAAACGCTATAACCGCATGCATATTGCCTATCTGATTGCAATCACCATTTTGAAGCAGGTGCTGACGATCAGCGAGGTGAAGCAGGGAATTGAATATCAGGCGGGCATCAATGGTCTGAAGGAAGCCTTTAATCTGTTTTGTGAGGAGCAGGAAGCAGCGATTAAGGCAGTCGCAGATCATTTAAAAAATCAGGACAGCACCTTTCTTCTGGAGGGTATCACCGTGCAGAATACGGCAATCAAAATGGCAACGATGTCCTTTGCGGGCAAGCTGGTCGCAGAAAAGATTCTGCATCTGCAAAATTCCTATACTGCACGATTATAAAAATCCTCTGCCTGTTTGTTTCTATATCACCAAAAAAGCTGGTTACCATCAGGGAATGCTTCCTTTGGACATACAAAAAAGAGAATTCACACCGATTGCAGAGCAATCAAAGTTGAATTCCCTTTTTTAAAGCCTTATACGCAAAGAACCTCCTCATCAATGATGGTTGTGAAGATGATACGGAGGAGCTGTTCTTGCGGTTTCCACGACGAGTATGCGAATGCTTTGAAACTTGCGAAAAGCTGGATCCTCTTTTAAAATCTGCTGTATGGCACTCAGGCGCTTGGCTCCGTCCACACACTGATAGCCGTCCCTTAGCTTTCGAACATGGATAGGAAAGTTAAGGCCGATGCGTTTCAGACTGTCCTTTAACGTCTTGGGATAGGCGCATTCCTTAAATTGTATTTCCGATAGCGCTGCTGCTTCTATTTTCATTTCATCACCAGAGACATTTTATCATACTTTTGAAAGAATCTGAAGAAATCTTAATCGTATACGCAAAACCTGTGAAATATGTTACAATAAGCAAAGGTGATAGGGATGAAGGATTTTTTTACATTTTATACGGATATTAGAAATATGGCTGTGCCGTTTACGGCATTCAGCCTCTACCATATGCTGTTTCTCGCTCTGGCGATACTTCTGATTACGACGCTGTTTTCTTATTATCGGCGTCTGGATGCCGGAAAACAGCGGCGAATGCAGGTCATAATGGCGATTTACTTTCTAGTGGAGGAGCTGCTGTATACAACCTGGCTGTTTCTGTTTTGCCATGAACAGGTGTGGCATCAGATCCTGCCGCTGGAGCTTTGCTCTCTGTGCGTCTATATGAATGCACTGACAGTCTATCTGAAGAAGGACACCCTGCGGTTTTTCAGCGGTGTCGTCGGGCTTTGTGCCGGTCTGATTGCCATGGTGTATCCTGCCAACATCAGTGAGCTGTATCCGGTGCTGTCTTATCGGACCATTAACTTTTACATACTCCATGCCTCCTTTGTTTTGTTTGCACTCATACAGCTGCAGGACCGTACATTGCTGCAGTACCATTATATGAAAAAGAATTTTCTGATTATCTGCGGCATGTTTACAACAGCGTTTATTATCAATCTGAATCTGCATACGCAGTATATGTTTGTCGGAATTCCACCGAAGATCAGCTTTATCGCAAGTCTGTATCACATTACGGGAATCATGATGTTTCTGCCGACTATCCTGCTGGCACTGTTTCTCATTCAGTGTGCAGTGGTATTTCTATTGCGCAGAGTGTACCGTGTGAAACAGGATATGCAGGGGTCTGTGTGACAATTCTGTGAAATTCGGTCAAATAAGTTCCAAATTTTACCAGATTGTAATACAATAGGATTGTAAAGTTAAAAGGAGGATATTCGATTATGGCTAAATTTGTATGCAGTGTTTGCGGTTATGTTCACGAAGGGGATGCAGCTCCGGACTTTTGTCCGATCTGTAAGGCTCCTGCTGAAAAATTCACAAAGCAGGAAGGTGAAATGAGCTGGGCAGCAGAGCATGTTGTCGGTGTTGCACAGGGTGCGCCGGAAGATATCATGAACGATCTGCGCATGAACTTTGAAGGTGAATGCAGCGAGGTTGGTATGTACCTGGCAATGGCACGTGTAGCTCACCGTGAAGGTTATCCGGAAATCGGAATGTATTATGAAAAAGCAGCATATGAGGAAGCTGAGCATGCAGCGAAGTTTGCAGAGCTGCTGGGTGAAGTGATCACCGATTCCACAAAGAAAAATCTGGAAATGCGTGTAGATGCAGAAAACGGTGCAACTGCAGGTAAATTCGATCTTGCAAAACGTGCAAAGGCATTGAATCTGGATGCAATTCACGACACAGTACACGAAATGGCTCGTGATGAGGCAAGACATGGTAAGGCGTTCAAGGGTCTGCTGGATCGCTATTTCAAATAACATATATCATAGAAACTGGACAGCTGTGACGGCTGTCTTTTTTTGCAGGAGGAAAAAGCAAGCGGTTAGCTTTACGTGCAGGAGCACAGCGCTTTCTTCAGAAAGGGATATCCTGAAACACATATACGAATATAAGAGGCTGTCTCTGATTTCATAAACATTTTCTTACAATGCAGGAACGAAAATTGACATTTCCCTGCAGATACGGTATACCTAAGGAAAAGGATGGATGTCATGCTGAAACTGAACCGTATCACACTGGAAAACACTGAGAAAACACATCGCATGGAGGATGTGTCTTTTCACTTTCCCGATACCGGCTTTATCAGCATCCACGGAGATGACGAATCGCTGATGCTGCAGCTCGCAAGACTGCTTGCTGGTCTGCATAAGCCTTGCAGCGGTTCCATGGTTTATGGGGAAGAAGTCATGGAATACTTTACACCGCAGGAGCAGTGCCGTTATCGCAGCATATGCACTGCGTCTTTATTCTGCGATTTTCAGCTGCTGGAGCAGCGCTCTGTGCTGGATAATATCCGCATGAGTTATGATGAAGATGAACAGGAGCTGGATAATCTGCTGAGGCAGTGGGGGCTGTATGGCAAAAAAGAGACCTGGATAGAGGATCTGGACTTTGACGATCATATCCGAATGGTGCTTTTACGCATCCTGCTGCGCCACCCCCGTGTGCTTGTTGTTTATCCGCCGAGCTCTCCGTTTTCCACAAGGGAATGGGGAAGGATGTTTCCGCTGCTGAAAAAGCTGAGCGCTGGTCTTCTGGTAATGGTAGTACAGGATGAAAACAGCTATCCATGGAGTGATCGCATCATTGAATTCGAAGCCGGGTATGTCATATCAGATTCCTGCGGACAGGGAAGTGCATATCCGCAGCAGCCAGTCTCGAAAACACAGTTTCAGCTGCAGCCACGGATCGTAAAGCGGATGCAGACCCGACTGCATCACCGCTTCCGTCTGAAATATCTGCTGCTGATGCTTTTGATTCTGACATCTCTGATTCTTGTATCCACAGCTGTGTTTTCAACAACACTGGATGTTACAGAGATTGAGATGCTGTATCTGAAGCAGAACGATCTGACCAGCATCGCTATAGAAAAGCATGCCACCGGAAGCAGTGGAGAAATTTATGAAAAAAAATTATGTACCGATGCAGGATGCGGATGTACAAACCCTGAAAAAGGAATTAAAGGGCGATGTGTTTGCCGGTTATGTTCCTGTAGACAGCAATATCGCCATAAAGTCCTCCTATCTGACCTCTGCGGACAGCTATACAATCATTGAAATGGATACTGTGGAAAGGGCAGGCTTGAAAAAAATCTATGGTCATTACCCCGGCAATATTTATGAAACCGCAATTACATATCAGACAGCCCTGAATTTGTTTTCTTCTCAATACGGTGTACAGCCGCCGGAATTTTATCTGTATCAGGCTGTAAGCTGGTATGGATTTCCACTCACCGTAACCGGAATCATAGCAGAGGATCAGCCCAACAGCAATCTTTCATTAAATATGGGCGGATATGCCGGAAGCACAACCGGCTCCTCCAGTTTGAACAGCGGTTCGCTATACGTATATCCCGGCTTCCATAAGGAACACAGCAATCAGCAGCAACAGACCTTTGTTCCATCCTCAAAGCGCTTCATTGACAAGCTGACACTGCGCTCCTATGAGGTAGGGAATCTGTATCCGATTCCCTATGCCAATGCCTATTATTTCTATGACGGAGAACAGCTGCATCTGGATAATGATGGGAAGAATCAGTCCATGGTTAAGGAGGATGAGGTCCTGCTGGACTTTTCCATGGCGCTGCGTCTGGGATATCGCTCCCGCTATCTGGAAGGATATCGCGATGATGCACTCCCTTCCTGGGATATGCGGGAGGCCGATTATACCAGCTTTATAAAAAACTGGATCGGTAAAACAATTGAGGTGCAGGCCTATGCTATCGATACAGCACCGGATGACAGCACGCTGATGAAGAAAACAGTGAAAATCAAGGGCTTTCTGTTTCCGATTACCTGGGATTATATGGAGGATTATCTCAAGAATGAGGGAAGTATTTTGATGAACAAGGAGGCAGTGGCAGACTGCATGCAGCCCAATACCATGATACAAAGTGTTTATTTCCATTCAGAAAAGGAAACGGACATGCGGAAAGCATTGCAGTATCTGCGGCAGCATCCAACCTATTCCGCGTTTTTCAGCCGTTCCCGCCTGCTGCAGTTTTTCGTTGTCGATCTCAAAAAAATGAGCTTTCTGCTATTTATCAGTGGTGGTGCTGCCATGCTGCTTTCCATCGCCCTGCTGGTGCATCTGCTGCAATCGATTATGGAGGATGGCAGAAAGGAAATGAGCATTTACTATATGTTTGGAGAGAACATGTACACACTGAAGGGATGTTATGTGCAGCATATCCTTGCCCTGGTTCGCAGGCATACAGTCGCAGGCTGCCTGATGGCAACGCTGGTAGTATCCGTGTTCGTCCTGATGATCTATATGAAGCTGTCGGCAGCGGTCACGATTTTGCTGTCACTGTTTCTTCCGCTGCTTGTGTCCGAAGGCTATCTGCTCCTGCTTACTCTGATCACACACCAGCTTGTGAAAAGAACATGCATAGTTGAAGAGCTGTTTTGTGATGAGAAAAACGGAAATATATGATAAAATATGCTGGAATAAGTGAGGAAGATTATGAACGAACAATTTTTAAAACGTATGCAGGGATATCTGCAGGAGGAATATGAGGAATATCTGAAAACGCTGGATGAGGACGCTTATCGCGGGCTTCGCGTGAATACGGCAAAAGCTGTCTGTCGATCAGTTTCACGACTTGAAGGTATGTGCCAGCCAAACCATCCTCCATCTGTCCGGAGTCCTTTTATAATACCCAAAAGGATATAAAAGGGGCTTGGCAATCATCCTGCGCATCTGGCAGGTCTGTTCTATATGCAGGAGCCAAGTGCCGCCAGTGCTGTTGAGGTTCTGGATGTACAGCGGAATGACTGGGTGCTGGATATGTGTGCGGCACCCGGTGGAAAAAGCACGCAGATCGCTGCTAAGCTGCAGGATCGTGGTTTTCTTGTCAGTAATGAAATTGAAAGCAGGCGGGCACAGATTCTGTTATCGAATATGGAACGCCTCGGCTTTTCGCGATGCATGATTACGAACACCCGTCCGCAGCAAATCGCAAAGGAAATGAGTGGCTGGTTTGACCGGGTGCTGGTGGATGCCCCATGCAGCGGGGAAGGCATGTTTAAAAAGCATTCCAAGGCAATGGATGACTGGAGTGAGGAGCATGTGCTTGCCTGTGCACAGCGGCAGCTGCACATTCTGGATAGTGCCTATGCCGCATTAAAGGAGGATGGCACGCTCGTGTATTCAACCTGTACGTATTCCATGGAGGAAAATGAACAGGTGGTATATGCATTCATGAAGCAGCATCCGGATATGGAACTTGTGGACTGCGGGGTTACGTTTGGACGGCGTGGTCTGCCCTATCTGGATTTGGATACGGAAAAGCTGCGAAGAATTTTTCCTATGGATCAGGGAGAAGGGCATTTTGTGGCAAAATTCAGAAAGCATGGCGTGCAGGCAGAGAGTCGAAAACGGGAAGAAAAACCGGCTGTGATTCCGGTGTTTGCTACACAGTTTATAAGGCAGTCATTGCAGGAGCAGCCTGCCTTTCTATATGAAAATAGCGGTCGTATATATGCCATGCAACAGCCATTTTTAAAGCTGAAGGACATTCGTATTCTTCGACAGGGCTGTCAGATTGGTGAAGTCGTGAAAAATCGTCTGGAGCCGCATCAGCATTTCTATGTTTCCAATGCTTACGGAGCGGGCATGAAACAGTGTTATGAGATGGATGATGCGCAATGTCTCAGCTTTTTGCAGGGGCAGCAGCTGCCAATAGCAGGGTATAAGGGTTACACGCAGATGCTGTGGAAAGGATATGCGCTCGGCTTTGCCAAGGGGGATGGCATGGTTTTAAAAAAACAAGTATCCCAAGGGACTGCGGATTCACTGAAGCAGAATTGCATCAGATACCATGAGTTTAGGCGCAAACAGCGTCTTTTTTTGTCTAAAAGTTATTCAAACCCCTTTTTTAGGGGTATTTTTCGTATCTCCACTATTCTTTAAAATGTGATAATATGTAGAAGCAAAGGGAACGACAGTGTCAAAACAGGTACAAAAAAATCGACCTTCTTCAGTCGCTGACGTGTTGTCCTACAGTACCTTACTGTAAGTCCATGTAATGATTTCTACACTCATATTTATAACACCTGCGTCACAGTTTGTAAATGCTTTTGTAGGAATTTGTGGAGAATTCCGCAATTTTTTGTAGGATTTCCCCTTTTTATGGTTTTCAACGTTGATTCCAATACTTTCTGCTTCACACTCTTTTTCAGCGGACCTTGTTTTCCTCTGTCCTTTTGTGTGCGCATCCGGTACTGGAATTTTTTTGTGAAAGGAGTCTTATCTATGTTGAACAAGAAACGTGTTCTCGCTTCAGAGGATATCCTGCGCTATGGCCGCAGTGAGGATCCCTTTGATCATATGCCCTCTCTTGAGGAGTGGCTGCTCTATTTCCTCGAGCATTTTGTGAAGCTGAACGCAAAGCCGAACACCTATGCCAGCTTCCGCAGCTATATCTACAGTCATATCTGCCCTCTGCTCGATGATTATCCGCTGAATGAGATTACAGAACCCATCCTCCAGGCCTATGTGAATATCAAGCATGAGAACGGCAGACTGGATGGAAAGGGCGGTCTGGGTGTCAAAACACTGAAGGAGCACATCATGGTCCTGAAGCTCTCCTTCAAGCGGGTGATCCAGCTGGGTATCGTTTCCTATGATCCCTGCCGCTGTGTGGAATATCCAAAGGAAGCGAAGAAGGAGGTCCGCGTATTGAGCGTGCAGGAACAGAAGCGTCTGACAGCTGCCATCACGCCTGTATATAAGGAAAATTCCCTGCTGACGGTGCTGATCGCTATCCATGCGGGTCTTCGCATCGGAGAGGTGAGTGCACTGCGGATCGAGGATATCTGTCTGTCCAGGCGATTGATCGAGGTGGATGAATCGCTGAATCGCGTGATGACCTATAACGAAGATGGAACGGTCAGCTGTCCACTTGTCTATCAGACCACAAAATCCAGCAGAGTGCGCAAGGTACCGATGAATGAGGAGCTGTACGAGGGAATCGTGAAGGCGCTGGAAAAGAAGAAAGAGGGAGCGGGGAGCTATGGAAGACCGCGTGCAAGCCTGCCTGAGGATTTCCGGGAACAGGTGGAATACTGTCAGAAGAACCATATCCCGCTGGAGACCT
>ENA-OQCB01000041-OQCB01000041.1-human-gut-metagenome-genome-assembly--contig:-NODE-41-length-54584-cov-3.770608_pt1 | contig 54584 bp, 42 predicted proteins | sample MGYA00242493_ERZ504568 | MGnify/ENA primary metagenome ERZ504568 (study PRJEB26092, sample SAMD00036229) | human gut metagenome | host: Homo sapiens | study: EMG produced TPA metagenomics assembly of...
GGTTCTTCCACGGACATTTATCTGTTACTTTTGGCTGATCCAAAAGTAACCAAAAGATCAAGGCTTAACCGTCTGGGCTACTCCTGGGCAAAGGCTACGCTGTCGCCTGCGAAACTCGCTTCGCTCAGACAGCGCAGTCTCCTGCCGCTCCGCCTTTTACCCTCCGCTTGACGCCCATCCGCTTAGGCCTTTCATAGAAAGCTACGCATTTCTCTTAGGATGGACGATACCGACAGTTCTTTTGTAGAAAGTACGTCAAAATCCCCTTGTTCCGAAACACCCTCACAAGTGCGAGGACAAGCCCGTTCCCGCACTTGATGCGGGATCGCAGAGAAGCAGGCGGTATCGGCCATCCCCAAAGAGCCGTCAGGCTCTACCTCCGGCCTAAGCTGGTGAGCGTTAAGCGCAGAGACCGGAGTGAGCGTCCGGAGCGTCTGCTGTTTGAGCGAAGCGAGTTTCAGACGCGACAGCGAACGAAGGGAACGAAGTAGTGAAGCAGGTTCGGCCTTGATCTTTTGGTTACTTTTGGATCAAGCCAAAAGTAACAGACAAATCATCATTTACCTGCACAAATTAAATATAAAGAATAATTATGACAAAGATATTAGTTACTTACGACATGTTCCGCGAAGGTTTTACCGAGCTGGAAAGCAAGTATGAGGTTACTTTTCCCGAAGGAAGAGATTTCACGTACGAAGAAGTTTTAGAGATGATACCGGAGTACGACGTGTTGTGCTCGATGTTCGATTTCCCGGTAAACAAGGAATTGATCGACCATGCCCCCCAAACTGAAAATGGTGGCAAACTATGCCGTCGGTTACAATAATATCGATGTCGCCTATTGCCTTGAAAAAGGAATCACGGTTGCCAATACCCCCGACCCTGTGACGGCTCCTACCGCCAATCTCGCGCTCGGTCTGATGCTCGATGTGGCACGCCGCATTACCGAATGCGACCGTAAGTTGCGCCGGGAAGGTCTTGATATGAAAGTCGGCGTCTTGGAGAATTTAGGTATCAACGTGACTGGGAAGACGCTGGGTATTATCGGTATGGGGCGTATCGGGAAAGCCCTTGCCAAACGTGCGAATGCCTGTGGCATGGAAGTACTCTATCATAACCGTCGGCAACTGTATGTCGAAGAAGAGACAAAGCTGAACGTGACATACGTTTCCAAGGAGGAACTCCTCTCCCAATCTGATTTCGTCTCCCTGAATGCCCCTTATACACCGGAAACCTACCATATCATCGGTGAAGCCGAGCTGAAGCAGATGAAACCGACGGCTGTCCTGATCAACACCGGCCGCGGTCCTTTGGTCGATGAAAAGGCTTTGGTGCGGGCGTTGAAAGACGGGACGATTCATGGCGCCGGCCTGGATGTATTCGAATTCGGCGATTATCCCTCGTCGGAGTTGCTGGAAATGGAAAATGTCGTCCTGACTCCCCATATCGGAACGCAGACATTGGAAACGCGTATTATCATGGCGCGTACGGTTTGCAACAATGTAATCGGATTCCTGGAAGGCGACCGTCCTGTGTCCCGGGTATTGCGTCCATGACGGCGGAGTTTGTGTTGAGTGAACTGCAATCGGTCGGTTCACCCGAAAAGGCGGCCCATCTGAGCCGGTTTTTCAAGACCGGACCGGGGCAGTATGGCGAAGGCGACCGCTTTTTAGGAGTCGTCGTCCCGCAAACCCGCAATATAGCGAAAGCTAACAAAGCGATGCCTCTCGATGAATTGCAGCGCCTGTTGGATAGTCCCTGGCATGAGGCCCGCCTTTGCGCCCCGTTGGTTCTGGTCTATCGATTTCAGGATAAGAAGACGACGGCAGATGAACGGGAAAAGATGTATCGTTTCTATTTGAAGAATACCCGCCGTTGCAATAATTGGGATTTGGTGGATTTGTCCTGCCGGGATATTGTCGGCGAATATTTGGTGAACCGGGACCGTTCCGTCCTGTATGAGCTGGCTGCCAGCGATAACCTCTGGGAACAGCGGATTTCGATCGTCTGTACTTGGGCTTTTATCCGTCGTTCGGATTTTACCGATACGCTGGCGTTGGCCGAACGGTTGATGACGCATAAACATGACTTGATGCATAAAGCCGTAGGTTGGATGCTTCGTGAAGTGGGCAAAAGAGACCGGGATACCCTCACCGGCTTTCTTGAACGTTATGCGACCCAGCTTCCGCGTACGGCTCTTCGCTATGCCATCGAGCATTATCCCGAAGACCGGCGCCAGTATTTCTTAAAGATGAAGTAAGGGATGGACGAACAACTGACAGCGAAATTGAAGGAATGGGCCGGAACCTATAATGTGAAGTCTTTTATACCAGATGATCCGGTTCAGTTCCCCCATCGGTTTACAGAAAAACGGGATATCGAAATATCTGCTTTTATCACTTCCTGGATCTCTTATGGACGCCGGGAACTGATCCTCCGCAAGGCGGACTGGTTACATAGCCGGATGGGGGGAAGTCCTTACGAATGGGTATTGTCCGGGCGGTACCGGGAACTGGTTTCGGATGTCCCGGCCGGCAAACGCGATACGTTTTACCGTTTTTATACGCATTCGGATCTGTGTGCCCTCTGTGACCGGTTGAAAGAGATATATGGGCGGTATGATTCATTGGAAGACGCATCGGCTGCAAGCCCTTACCCGAATCCGGTTCTTAAGTTGCAGGATCTCTTTTCCGGTATAAACGGTATTCCGGTGATGGGCGGCACTTCTGCCTGTAAACGCCTGGCTATGTTTCTTCGCTGGATGATCCGGACCGATGGAATCGTCGATTTCGGGATTTGGCAGACTGCTTTTCATCCCCGCCAATTGATTATTCCGCTGGATACGCATGTTCACCAGATTTCATTGGAACTCGGTTTGACACAGCAACGAACCGCCACCCTGAAAACGGCGCTCGAGATAACCGGGGCCCTGTCACATATCTTCCCGGATGATCCTTGCCTGGGCGATTTTGCCTTGTTCGGATATGATATAAATAAGGGAAAATAAGCGGTTTTGGAAGGCGGTGAGTCCGATAGTTTCAGGTAATGGCTTGTCAAAGCCCCTTTGTTTTAAAATCATAATGCAAAAAAGAAAGATGGAAAGAGAAAGAAATAAGATAACTTCCGTTTGCGTGTATTGTGCCTCCAGCACGCAGGTCGCCTCGGCATATCGGGAGGCGGCAACCGAGTTGGGACGTCTGTTGGGCGAACGGAACCTGAGGGTGATCAACGGGGCCGGCAATTCGGGCCTGATGTGCGCCGTATCGGATGCTACGCTGGCAGCCGGCGGAACCGTAACCGGTGTGATCCCTCGTTTTATGGTGGAACAGGATTGGTGTCACAAGGGGCTTACCGATCTGGTCGAAGTCGACAGTATGCACGAGCGCAAGCAACGGATGGCTGATCTTTCGGATGCCGTGATCGCTCTTCCGGGCGGATGCGGTACTCTCGAAGAGTTGTTGGAAGTCATCACCTGGAAACAGTTAGGCTTGTATCTCAACCCGATTGTCATCCTAAATATAAACGGCTATTTCGATCCCCTCTTGGAGATGTTCCGCCGGGCCGTCGACGAGCATTTCATGCGCCCGCAGCATGCAGCACTTTGGGCGGTCGCCTCTACTCCGGCCGAAGCTGTCAAACTGATCTATTCGGAACCGGTTTGGGATGCAAGCCTCCGTAAGCAGGCTTTGGTTTAGCCATAGTCCGTATCCGTTTTGTCGGTTCTATTTTATGCAATAGGCCTCTGTAAATTCAACTCTTGTCTTATCTGGAGTCTGGAGATTCAGCAACCAACGCTTTGTTTTACCGATGGAGGGACGGTTTACGGTTTGTCCGTTTCTTCTCTCTTTTAAGGTGTAGATCGTTTCCTGCATATCCTCGACCAGGAAACATGGATGGCTGAAATTCTCATCACAGGGTGAATAGTGTTCGATATTCTCGGTACAGTCGCCCAGACCCAGGTATTGGATAATGCCGGGTTGGATTTTGTCCAGTGGATATCTGACGATTTCTTTGCATTTCAGTATCTTTACCCAGAAAGGATCCTGTTCGTCGATCTTTTCGGCGTATAAGCCTGCATGGTGTATCCTTTTGGATATTCTGTTTTCAGACAAAAATTTCCCTTTTGATTTCCGGTGTAGCCCGTCTGCTTTCAGATTGATAAATTCGACATTGTTCCCAGCTGCATCTTGCGTGACAATGACTTCGTTTCCTGCCCCGTCCGTGATACATGGAGAAACTTTCACTCCTTGCGCTTTCAAGTAGTGTAACATATCCGGTACCGACTCTGTTTCCAGTGATACAGAAACGAGGCGTTTTTTCTCTTTTGCCTGTTTATCGACGATAAATTCTAAAAACTGTCGGTCGTTTATCTTGAATGACACGACTGTTCCTGAAGGGGATGGGTAGGAAAAGGCTTCGTCAAACCCTAGGAAACGCCCGTAATACTCCCGTGCCATCTCCATATCGCTCACGAGGAATGTCATTTTGGCAATTCCCCATACGGCAGGGCGTTGTACTTCCTGGGCTATAAGTGAGCATATGGAAATTAATCCGGTGAAAAGGATTGTAAATATTCTTTTGTATGTCATATCAGTCGATTATTTTGATTTGAAATTGTTTTCCTTCAAAAGTAATAACTAATCCGTTGTATGTTCGTGCTACGTTGATTTTTACGTTTGCCGGAACACGGTCTTTTGTCCCGTTTACATATACGACAACTGGAGTGTGAGGCGGTACGCCTGCTTTGCTTTGCCAGGAGCAATAAGCTCCTAACCCTCCGAAAAGATGTGTATGTTTCCATCCCTTACGGGGTGTGAGCAAAGTGGAATACAGATTGCCTTCTGGTGCGCAAACGGTCTGTATGGTTGAGTGATAATCTCCGCCGTGAATACAAAGTCCTTGTTCTGATGGGGTTTCCTGTAACGTGTCGCCGTTAGGAATGCTGATTCCATACCCTCCGACCGATAAGTATAGCGGATCGGGATAATTATGCCAAAATACGTGAACTTCCCCGTCGTTTCCGATCAATGTATGGGTAATCAGTTCGTCTTTCTGGAATTCTGGCGTTCGATCCTCTTTTCCAATGGATTGCAGGTGATATATGCTTGCGATATGATCCGGTTTTATAAATAATGTCCGGCTACGTAATCTGTACATCCACTGTTTTCCGTCATAGGAATATCCGGTTCGTCCTGCCCCTATATCTTCTCCTCCTTCTCCTGTCAGACAAAAGCCTATTGTGGCCGAATAGGCATGTTGGTTATATTTGACCGGGCTTTGCCAGATTGTTCTATCAAAAGGTTGCCCTGCCGGATATAGACGGGCGTCTCCGTCAACAGGACTTACGTTGAGGGAGAACTGTGCTCCTTCGACAGCGACTTTTTCCTCCTGCTATATCTGCTGGCATCGGTTCTTCTTTTACCTTCCAGAACGGATGGTTTTCCGGAAGTAATAGGCAGCACAGGCCATGCATGGCGAAGTAGGGATCACCTGGGACAATATAGTTTTCAGCAAGGCTTTGGTTTTTGCCTAAATAGCCGATATTCAACAGCCTGTTTTCTCCCATGCATCCATTTTCCCAGAAGTATTTTAAATCACCAGACAGAATGCGCCTGGCTACTCCCGGAGATAGTGTGCTGTTCCCGTTTATCATAGCCCATCCGATGGCAGCATTACTGGCAAACCGGTATGTCAGTGATCTGCCCCAGGGAATATGCCCTCCGTTACGGGCATATTGGTAAGGTACGGTTTCCAGAAGACGCGAAGAGATATCTTGTATCCTTTTCCCGAATTGCTCTTTCCAAACGGGGTCGTATTGATAAACCATCTGATTGAATAACTGGAATCCCCAGAAATTGTAATAATCGAATCCCCGGTTGTTACCGTCTATGAACCAGCCATCTCCTCTGTACCATCCTAAAAGCCTTTCCATCATTTGAGTATGATGCGCCCGGTTGGAGTCGATTCCATTCCCGTATTTTTCGATAAGACTGGTTGCAAATAAGTGAAAAAAAATAGTGGTTGTTATGATAAGTCGTGTTGAATGACTGTTTTTGAAAGAATTTGATCAGGTTCTTCTTCTGTTCGTTCGTGAGCGGATTCCAGAATCGTTCAGGACAGGCATATATACCTAATGCGAACGATACTCCTATCTGGTCGTTGGGATCGGGATCTCCCCAATACCCTTCGCTCTTGGGATCTGTTCCCCTTGTTATGGCGTTTATAAAAGGCTTTGTGATAGAACCTTTGTATCCCGGAACTTCATCTTTGCCTGTTGCCGTTGTGTAGATGATGACACCGACCATGATGCGTTCCATGATTCTTGCCTGATTTTCGTTTCTGAAATCTTCAAGTTCCCGGTAGGCACCGGTGGATTCGGGCAAACTGAATATGCCGGTTTCCGGGTTTACATAGTTTAAAGCTCCGGCTATCAGTTGTTCGTTTATTTCTAACCAGTGTGCTCTTGTATACCCTGTATACGGGCTTGTTTGCCGGTCTTCCTTTGCATTTAAGGAGGCGGCGGACAACATATGGGTTGAAAATAAACCGAAGCAGATAATGGAGATAGATATAAAGAACTTTCTCATGACATTAATTTAATTGATTATACGGATATTGTTTCCCACATACCGTCTATATAATTATCCTGCATCCAAGGAAGATTCTCATGACGATAGAACGGTTCAAGCTGTACGGCCAGTTCTTTCATCTGTTCTGGCGACAGTTTCTTGAAATTGCGGAGGATTTCCAAGTTGGAATTTACTACCGCTTTACTGTCCATACCGATTACGACGGCATCCGGCCCTTTTAGCGAAAGGGCATATCTGATGAGATCGGGAGCATGCAGTCCGGGGATCGTCTCCTTGGGACGTACAGCCTTCATGATGAGTACGCCCATTTTATTTTTTTTACCGGCGGGAACAGCAATTTCCTGACGGGGTGAAGGTTGCTTAGGGTTCCAATGGTTCATAGCGACAAGCATGCTGTCAAAATCTCCCCTGTTTGCCAATTCTTTTAAAGCCTGTGCATCACCATGTCCGGAAAAACCGATAAAACGGGTGATGCCTTCCTCCTTCAACCGATGGAGAATGTCGATTAAATGTCCTTTACGACTCATTTGATTGACATCCTCGATGGATTGAACGTCATGTATTTTCAACATATCCAATTTATCCGTATTGAGCCGTTTTAAACTCAGTTCAATTTCTTTCATGGATTCTGCTGGTTCGCGGGCTGTCACTTTGGTCGAAAGAAATATCTCTTTCCGCCTGTATTTGACTACTTCTCCTACACGTACTTCACTGATAATATGGCGGGGAGATTTTTTCTTTCCGGGAGGAACAGCGATGGTATTATCGTAGGCGTGTGCCGTATCCCAATAATAGAAACCGTTGTCAAGAGCATAGTTTAGCATCTCGTACGCTTCTTCATCTTCGTCGATATGGCAGAACCGGCTTCCCAATCCTAAAACCATTTTAGGGATAATGACACCTGTTTTTCCCAGTTCCGTAGTTGGCAATCCTTTGGCATCATAGGGGTTCTTTATTCTTGTCAGATCCATCGATACAGAAGCTAAGCTGTCTGCCGTGATTAATGAAATCCCCGCACCGACTACTCCTTTGATAAAATCTCTTCTGTTGAAATCTTCCATTTCTGTTTTCTTTAAATTGCTGAATAATTGGGGATGTGTCGAAACTGTCCTGTTTCCGTGCTTGACGCGGAGATAAGGGGATTTCGCACAGCCCCATGATCTATTTTCTTATTTCCATAGCGGATGCTGCTCCAGTTTCGGATTCCTACTTAGTTCGTTAACCGGAATCGGATATACATAATATTTCTTGTCTGTTCCGATATTGACTCCTTTGCGGGCAACACGCTCTTCCATGCAGTTCATGCGTTTATAATCATACCAAAGATGGCCCTCGTAGCATAATTCAACGACCCGTTCCCAGATGAGCGCTTTATTGAATGCATCCTTGTCCAAATTAGTAATACCTGCAAGACCGGCACGTTCCCTTACCAGGTTGATACCGTAATATTTGTCATAGGAACCACTGAATCCGGTAGCGTTATTGACCGCTTCAGAGTGCATCAGCAACACGTCTGCGTAGCGGGTGAAATGGTAATTCAGGTTGGAATTCTGATCACCGACCCCCGTCTCTTCCGGATCGATGTATTTCCAAGTATGTACCAATCCTTTGTTTACGTCAAAATCTTTTCCCCATATTTTTTCCTCTCCTGTTTTTGTGTCGATGAAGGACAAGATGATGTTGGTGGCAAGACGTTTGTCACCTGGATTATTCTTTAACATGTCTTCATAGAAGTTCATCGTCCCTCCGAATGAAGACCAGCCGGCCATACCGCAAACGTTCTGGTCACGTATGCTGGACATATTTACCCAATTCGATCCGTTCAGATTCTGCTGAAATTCGGCATCGAAGATGTATTCTTTGTTGTGCTCTCCGGCTTCTTTGAAATTCATGGCGTAGTTGGGATCCAGGTCGTAGTTTCCCGATTTGATGATATCTTCGCATTTTGCAGCTGCCAAAGCATAATTTTCTGTCTTGTTCCAGGGATATCCGGCCATTGTCAGATATGTTTTGGCTAGAAATGCCTGAGCGGCCCCTTTGGTGGCACGTCCTACATCTGTTCCAGTATATGAATCCGGCAATGCAGATTCAGCAAAGGTTAAATCTTCGATGATTTGTTTGAATACGGCATCGCTTGTCCCCATATTCGGAAGGTTTTGGTCATCCTGTTCGGATGCGGTAGTGAGCGGTACATTATCGAACAAGCGTATGAGGTAGAGATAAGCAAGCCCTCTCATGAACCGTGCTTCTCCTTCTAAACGCTTAATTTTGGCTGGATCGCCGCCGATATTCGGAATGTTTTCAATCGCTACATTTGTACGAAAAACGACCTGGTAGAAGAATTTCCAAACTAATTCTATACCGTCCGTATTAGGAGTCCAAGTATAGAATTCGAATGCGAGCCGGTAAGGCACAGTCGAGGTTTGAGCGGATGAACATTCCGCTGGGTATTCTCCGATCATTAATGCGGCTCGGTGAAACGAGATATCATTGTCTTCAGAGGATACGAGCCGGCTGTATATGGCATTTACGGCAGCTTCCGCATCTGCTTCCGTTTTGTAGAAGTTGTTTGGAGAAAGAAAATCGTATACGTCTTCTTCCAGGAATTTATCAAAACAGGAAGTCATTAGCCCCATTAAAATAAGGCTAGAAAATATGATTTTATAGATTGATTTCATAACAAATCTGATTTATGAATTATTTAAAAAGCAATGTTTACTCCCATTGTAAAAACTTTACTTGTTGGATAGGCATTGTAGTCTACGCCTAACTGACGGTTATTTTGTCCTTTACTGTTCACTTCCGGATCAAAACCCGAATAGCCGGTTATTGTGAACAGGTTTTGGGCACTGACATAAAGCCTTAATGACTCGATGTGTTTCCGGATCGGGAAACGATATCCCAATACGATATTTTTTAAGCGGACATACGAGCCATCTTCGATCATGTAAGATGACAATGGCAGATAAGTCATGTGGTGCAAGGCGTGGGGCTGGAATATCCGTTTGTGTGTTGGCCGGAGTCCAGTAGTTCAGCATATCCTGCGTTGTGATGCAAACGGAGATACCATTGCATACTCTCCACGTCCGAGATTCATGATGTCGATTTTCCGATGCTTCCGTTATGAAGTTACTTTAAATCGAAATTCTTGTAGGTGAAGTTGTTTGTCCAACTGAAAATGAAATCGGGATTTTGGATCTCCGATAACTGCCCAGTCTTCACGGTCAATTTTACCATCCTGGTTCAAGTCTTTGAATTTAGGAGAACCTAACCCGTCCGTCGTTAATGCTTTTGGATGTTTGGCAACGGTTTCACCATTGGTATTTATGATAGTAGCATCCATCATTTCTTGGTTTTCAAAGACGCCGTCATAAACATAATATTTCCAGATGCCTACCGGATAATTTTCTTCCAGCCAGCTACCCTCTACTCTCAAGTGCCCGGAGAGGTATCCGTCCGGTCTGCCCGGTGTTACATCAGGCATGCTCAATACCTTATTTCGGTTCATAGAATACATAAGTATGGTATTCCAGGTGAAAGCACCCGGTTTATTACTGGTGATCAGGTCATAACTGACACTGGCTTCGATACCCCAGTTACGAAGTGTTCCGTGATTGCTGAAGATAGAACCAAATCCGGAAGAAAGAGGGATTGATACGTTCCAAAGAAGGTCTTTCGTCTTTTTGTAGTAATAGTCGACATTGAAGTTCAGTCGGTTGTTTATAAAGCCGAAATCTATACCAAGGTCTAAGTTTGAGGTGGTTTCCCATTTCAAGTTTGAATTCGGAATCTTATTCGGGGCGAATCCGGTTGCTTTATCGCCGCCCAGATTATAAGAATACTGTGACAAACTGGCGACGGAAGAGTAACTTCCGAATCCCTGATTACCGGTTAAACCGTAACTAGCACGTAGTTTCAGATTGCTAAGCCAGTCTGCCTCTTCCATGAATGCTTCTTCCGTAACACGCCAGGCTAAAGCTGCTGACGGGAAGAATCCCCATTTGTTATTGACTCCGAATTTGGAGGAACCGTCGGCACGTCCAGTCAAAGTCAATAAATACCGGTCTGCATAGTTGTAGTTAATACGTCCCAGCCAGGAAGCCATTTGTGAAGACCATCTGGACGAGGTCGGAGTTCCTTTGGTCGTGCTTGCTGACCCCATGCTGTTATCTTCCAATACGTCGTTTACAAAGCCGGAAACGATCGTCTTTCCTTTTATCTCTTCGTCATACTGGATCGTCAGACCGGCAACAGCATTGATGGAGTGAATTCCGAATTTCTTCTGATAGGTTAATAAGTTCTCGTTCAGATAAACTGAACGTCTGTTCCAGCCTTTGGTTGCGATGCCGTTATCACTCTCTCCTTGGAATACAGTAGAAGGAAGATACGAGTCACGAAAAGCATTCGAATAGTCAGTGCCTCCGCGGATTTCGAGTGCGAGTCCGTCCGTCAGCTTATTCAGATTAAATTTGATGTTGACATTTGCGATGACACGATTGATGGTCGACTTGTCTTTTGCCAGTTCGGCCAAGGCGTAAGGGTTGCCCGTTGTTACTCCGTAAGGAGTCTGGTTCATGGTCGAAAATGTCCCGTCTTCGTTATATACATACATGGTGGAAGGTATTGCCAATGCTCCGTTGATCACACCTCCCCCTTGTGCGCCGTCGCCCTCAGAAAAGGCTACATTCGAAAAGGTCCGGCTTGCGGTAAGCGATGTTTGTACATTGATCCAGTTCGAGATTTTAGAATCGATATTGGCTCTCAAGGATGCACGTTTCAGATCTGAGTTGATCACAATACCGTCTTGATCGAAGAAGTTTCCGGTGACGGCATATTGATTGTTTTCAGATCCTCCGCTCAAACTTATTTGGTGATTGTGCATGAGAGCTGTACGGAAAATCAGATCTTGCCAATCCGTACTGTTGTTCCGGTAATAAGAGGGTTCTTTCCATTTCTCGTTGGCTCCTCCGTAAATGGGAGCAACGCCTCCGTTTTCGGCTGCAATATTGGACATGGTAGCAAACTCTTCGCCATTCATCATCTCCATTTTATTGGCAATGTTCTGGACTCCGAAATAACCGTCATACGTTACTTTGGTTTTTCCTGTTTTTCCTCGTTTGGTGGTGATCAGAACGACTCCGTTTGCTCCTCGGGAGCCATAGATGGCAGCAGATGATGCATCTTTTAATATTTCAATGGATTCGATATCATTTGGATTGATCGTTACCATTCCGTTGTTGGCGATTGCACCGTTTTGGTTTCCTTCTGCCATCGCTCCTGCTCCGACAGGGAATCCGTCGATTACATATAAGGGTTCATTACTGCTGGAAAGAGAATTTCCGCCACGTACACGAATGGATACCTGGCCTCCCGGAGCACCAGATGTGTTGGTGACCTGTACACCGGCTGCTCTTCCTTGGATACCCTGGTCTAAGGAGGTCATCGGTAACTTTTGCAATTCTTCTGATTTGATCGATGATACGGCGCCTGTCAAGTCGCTTTTCTTGACCGTACCGTAACCTACAACGACCACCTCTTCAAGAGCTTTGGAATCTTCTATAAGCGTAATGTCGATGGTCGATTTATCACCAACAGTGACCTGCTGTGAGACGAAACCGATGTAGGTGAATTCTAATATCGATTTACTGTCGGGCACATCGATGGAATAATGGCCCTCCAAATCTGTAACAGTACCTTGCGTACTCCCTTTTACAACTACATTTACACCGATTAGCGGTTCATTGTGTGCGCTTTTTACGACTCCTATCACTTTTTGTTGAGCAAACATAATAGTAGTGCTCAACAAAAAAGCAAGTATGATGCCAACTTGCCGAAATGAATCAATGATCTTTTTCATATAATGCTAATTTAAAGTTTAACAACATTTGATTATCTCCTTTGTCAAGCTTAAAATTATTGATAAGATATGGAGGACGGTAGAATAAAACGGTCATTAACTAATACTTTTTTGCATATTATGCCTTCTTTGCCATAAAATGCCGATTAGTGCAATTGAAATGCACGCAGGAAAAAATCTTGTCAACGGAATAATGAATTTTTGCTGATTGCTTCTTGTCAAAAATACGCAGAAATAACTTGCAAATCCATGATAAATATTTTGCGAACGGTTGTTTCAAGGGTAAAAAGAATGAGCGCTGAAGGTCGTTTTTCCGTGAGGTGCGCAGAAAATTGCGGCAACGACCGTCTTCATCGCCGTGAAGTCAATGTTTATATGCCATACATTCGGCAGCTCGCAGTAACGAAGACGGTCGTTATGGCGATGAAGACGGTCGTCATGGAAATAAGGTGCCGAATGCCCTGAAAGTATCTCTCGGGTGCTTCGCATATTACTGTACACTCTCCGGCTACTTTCTGTATTTTCGATTCTCCAGGAGTTAAGGTTGTCCAGAATGCTGGAAATACCGGGAAATAGGTTGACGTATGCAATCTGATTCGGGCGGAATGGACAGGTGGTTGTCATATGTGTCAGAAAAATCGACTTAACGATGTGAAAAAGGTAGATCGAAATGGATCGTTTTTTTCTTGAAATGGGAAAATAGTGAGGTTATTGTAAAAAAGGGTGCATGCTTCCGGTAAAAAAGATGCATCCTCTTGCCAGTGGACAGTTCGGGTATTTATTCTTCATCAGACTTTTTATGATGACGGAAGACAAATTCGGACGGAGATTCTCCGAACTCTTTTTTAAAGATTCGTGAAAAATAAGAGGCGTTGTCTATTCCTACCCGATCCATAACCATACTGATAGATATGTCTTCTTCTGCCAATATTTGGGCGGCCTTTCTTAGCCTGTAATTACGAATGAATTCGACAACAGACTGTCCAGTCAGGGCTTTTACTTTGCTATAAAGCGTACGCCTGCTCATTGCCAGAGTGGATGCGATCTGTAAAACATCGATATCGGCATTAGACAGATTTTTTTCGATGACTTCTGTCAGTTGTTTCATAAACTCGGCATCTCTTTTATTTATAGACGTTTCGGTATCATTCGTTTGCGCAAAGTAGTGTTTGGCATAGTATTCCCTTATTCTTGCCTGTTGTTTGAATAGATTGGACAGGCTCAATAGCAGAATTTGTTTGTTAACCGGTTTTTTCAGATAGATATCGGCCCCGGAGTAGAGCCCTTCTATTTGATTCTCATCTCCTGTTTTAGCGGTTAATATAACAACCGGTATGTGGGAACTGTCAATATTCTCTTTGATCTTTTTACTTAATTCGATACCATTGATTCCTGGCATCATAATGTCTGTCAGGACGAGATCGATATTTTTATTTGCAAGTAGTTCTAAGGCTTCCTGGCCATTCGCCACTTCTTCAACGTTATAGTATTCCCGGAGAGTTTCGGATAAGAGTTCTCTCAGATCATTATTGTCTTCCGCAAAAAGAATGTTCTTTTTCTTTGAATCTGGTAAGGGAGGGGTAATCGGACTTATCTCATGATCCATAAACTTGGAATTATTGTCGAGCTTACTCTCTGGATTATGGGGATCGGCTTTATTATTATTATGAAAATCATTTGCTTCATAAACAGATGCATCGTCGGGAAAACCGATCACGATGTCGGAACCCAGATCTCTTTCACTGTAGACGGCAATATATCCTTTGTGTAATTCAACCAGGCTTTTGACTAATGCCAGCCCTATACCTGATCCTAAATGCTGTGTTCCGCTCGATTCGCTGACTCTGTAATAACGTTCGAATATATGTCGGATAGAAGCTTTCTGAAATACCGACTCCACTATCACTTATGACCAATCCGAAAAGATTTCGAGTTTTCATTTCCCGATTGGATGATGATTTTATTCGCATGCGTGCTTGTTGAAATTCCTGATGTCAGATAGGGTCTCGACTTTTATGTATCCTCCTTCTGGAGTATATTTTGAATGCGTTGTTGAGCAGATTCAGAAGTATTTTTTCCATTATTTTTTTTATCAAAATAATAATTTGCAGCAATAGACGGGTCCTGTTCTACCGTATACCGTATTCTTTTCTGTTCTGCCGATTCTGAGAAATCGGAGCAATTGTCCGATACGAACTGATTCCAATTACCGATTTGTATATTGAGTTTGATTTTATTGTTCTGTAAAGAACGGAAATCCATTACTTCATTTACCAGAGCTAATAATCGTTTTGCATTATTTTCAAGGATCGATATGTACTTCCCGGCGAGATTCCCGGCTTTGATCGGTTCCAGTGCTGCGAGGATGAGCGAAAGAGGTGTCCGAAAATCATGTGAGACATTTGTGAAGAATGTTAATTGTGCCTGGTGGTATTCTTCTTTTTGTTCTCGTTCCCGTTCTTCCAGATAGTAGTACATTTTAAGCTTGCGCTGGTAATTGTAGTAACGGATGAGTGCATAGAGAATGAGCAAAACTAAAAGAATATATGCGACAATTGCCCAGTTGCTTAACCAGGGAGCTGGTTTGATAATGATTTTGAGAGAAGTCAGTTCACCCCATACCCCATCATTGTTAGCGGTCATGATTTCAAAGTTGTATGTTCCTTTTGGTACTTTGGAATAGGAGACAGACCGATTGGCTGGCATCCGTCTCGATCCATTTGTCGTCATATTTCTCCAGACGGTACCGGAAACGGTTTTTGCCCGGATTCAAGTAATTCGTAGATGTAAATTCGAAAGAAAAATTATTCTGGTTGTAATCGAGCACCAGTTCTTTTGTCTGAAAGATGGACGATTTCAGAGGTGAGTTCTTAGTATTGGGAATGACGGGGATGTTATCGAGTAAAAAGTCGGAAAGGATTACGGTGGGCTTATAGTTGTTATAAGAGATTTTGGACGGGCTAATAATAGAGAATCCCTCATTTCCTCCGAAATATAACTCTCCGTTGGTCGATTTGAATGTGGAGAAAGGGTAATAAGTTTGTCCCTGTGCTCCGTCGGCTTTATTGAACTGCTGTAGCCTGTTGGTCTTGATGTCCATACGGAATAAGCCGTTATCGGTTCCCAGCCATATATTGCCTTCATTGTCTTTATTGATACTGTAAATAGAGTGGACTTTATATTTTGACAAATCGGCTTTTAAGGACAGGCTCCGGTTCGGGATATCGTAAATAAGTAGGCCGTTACCGTGTGTCCCTATCCATATGGAGTGTTTGTCGTTGTCAACGTAAATTGTTTGGATGTTCATGTTTTTTGGATTCTTGATATCCGAATACCTGTAATCCGCCACTTGTACATGGTGGGTCCGGACATTCATGATTAATAACTGATAGGCGGAAGCGATCCAGAGGGTATCGCCATTTCCTCTTCTGATATCACTGATATTTCCATTTGATTGAATTGGAGGAGCCAGGAAATTAATATGTTCCGTCATATTATCCTTGATTGATAAATAGGTCAGGAAATCCCGGTTCATCAGATATTTTATCCAAAGTCCGGAGTCAGCTTCGGCAACAATTCTTTCAACATGGTCGTTTATCAGCATGTTGTTGTTGAGTGTGTAATGGGTAAAATGTTCGTTCCGAGTATCGAGACAATCCAAACCTCCTCGCGACATGCCTATCCACAGTTTGTTGTCGGTGTATAAAAGGCTCTGTATATTATCGTAAGAGAGGCTGTTTTTAGTAGGACTATATTTGAAGTGGGTAAAGCTCCCGGTTTGTTTGTTGTACCGGTTAAGCCCCCCGCCTTCCGTGCCGATCCATAAGAATTTTTCATCTTCGGCGAAACTACTGACGACCGAATAGCTTAAATCGTCCGTCCTCCCGTTGAATGATTTCAGACTTTTCTGTTCGTCAAGGTTAATGAAGCAAAGACCTCCCGAATAGGTTCCGAACCATAGGCATCCTTGTGTATCTTCGGCAATTCTCCAAATAGAATTGCTAGGTAATCCGTAAGGATCAGTTTTTTCATATGAATAATGAGTAAATTCGTCGGTTTCCGGATTCAGTATATATATTCCCCGTTGTCCGGTAATCCATATATGGTTAAATTTATCAATGAATAGAGCTCTGGCGGAAACTCTCGTGTCTCCCGCCGGATAAAAGAAATCATATTGTTTGATTGGCTGATAGCTGTTAGTCGAAATAACGACCAGGCCTTTACTCTCGGTCAGGGCATAGAGTAAGGAATCTGCTTGGATAATGTCGGCAATATTGTATTCGGGAATATGAAGGACCTCCTGAAACCTGTTTCCCGTTTCGTCATATAAGTAGATTTTTCCTGTTGCCGTCCCGATATAAATCTTGTTATGCTGGGTACAAATGCCTGAAATGTCGGGTATGTCGCCCGTTTCCGATTTTATAGCCGTAAACCGAAAAGTTTCCCGGTCAAACAAACCGATGGAGGAAGGATTGGATATCCATAATCTTCCTTTCATATCCTCTTTAATGAGTGAACATCTCCCTGGTTGCAGACGATCGAAATTATCGGTCAGCGAATTGTATTTGAGGAGTCCGTTGCTGGTTGTCACGTAAAGGTCACCTTCCTTATCGATCTCCAATCTTTCGAAAGTCAGTGAGGTGAATGGAATTGTCTTATTGATTTTTTCTGTATAAGGTTTAAAGGTGTATCCGTCGAATCGGTATAGATTGTTGACAGTCGTCACCCAGATAAATCCCCATTTGTCTTGCCGGACGTCGCGTTGTCCGTTTATGCTTAATCCTCCGTCAGGAGATATCCGTCTGATTTTGTAGTTTGATTCTATTTTATTAGGGTGGCTACTTACTGCGGACAAATGTGCCAATGTTATGATCGCAAAAAAGAGAAGAAGTATGATTTTTCTGAACATGACAAAATAGTATTACTTTGATTCAACCGATAGTGAGACAAAGTTATAGAAAGATATGAGAAATAAATCATTCTTAATTGTTATTTTGAGCGATCGAGTATTTTCGGGGGAGTATTATAAGTTCAAACGCATTGACTTCCGGTGTGCGGATGCCCGGCTTTAGCTCTCCACCAATTATGATTGTCATATTTGCATTGTTTGCGATGCCGACACCGGCACGTGCCAGTTCTTTGTAGTCGCCTAAGTGGGTCCAGCGTTTTGTGAAAGTATTGTATTGTAACAGGGAGGTATTGAATTTATACCAGTCGGTAGGATGTCGCAGATAATCCGGCTCGGGGTGGTTAAGAGCGTCACGGAAACGGTTGTAGTTTACGCCTCCTATCAAAAAGATGGAGCTATCGCCTGATGCGATGGCGCAGCCTCCTGTAATGGTACGGTGGGAACCGTCTGCAAAAGAAGGTAAAAAACTTCATTTCTCCACTGTTTTGTTTCCGGATGATAAGAAAGCATATCTGTACAGACAATGGCTTCCTGATGGGGGGATACCGGCTGGAAACCGCCTGCCAGATAGAGACGTATGCCATCCCCGGATTGCTGTGCTGTGAGGACAGGCTGTACCCGGACAGGTCCGGGGAAGTCTGGAAGCCGTACCCATTCCTTTTGAAGTGACGGTGTTAGCTGTAATGAAAAGAGCGGGTTTGTAGGGGCGGTTTGCGAGCCGTCCTTACCTATTGGAGCCGTTTGCGACTTGCCTTTACCCCCGGCGACATATAGGTGACCATCGGCGTATGTGGCTGAGAGATTATCCAGCGGTGTGGGAAGTGATGGCAGTTCGGAGATATGCAGTTGTTGCTTTTCCCCGTCCCAATTGACGAAGAAGACCTGTCCAGAGACCTCCTCATTGTTGTTTCCTCCGATCCAGACGAGTCCTTTGGGTGTTGTGACTGATGCCCCGTAAGCAAGCGGCAACGGTAGTTTGCCGATCCTTCTCCATCCGGCAGGAGATCGGGTGGTGATATCTAATGCATATATATCGCTGTAATATTCTTTTGTACCCCCTTCGGCCGCTGGTTTGTCGGGGAAGTTACATCCGCCTGCCACGAGCAACTGTCCGCCACTGATACCCGTAAACGGAGCAGATACGCCTGATGACGGACTTTTTTCAGTACCGGGTAGGTCGGGTAGCCGGAACCAGCTGACCGGGGCCGTTTCCGAACGGAATGTCGAAGCCGGAAGTCCCGCTTCGTTCACTAAATTGGCACGGGTGAAAGGTTGCCAGCCGTAACGGACGAATCTCGGATTTTGTATTTGGTCACTCCATATTTTTACGGTCTTTCCATCGATGATTTGTGCCTCTGCGGGGACGAATAGACCATCGTGTCCGGCTATTTCGAAAGTGCGCAGTTCGCCTCCGTCGGAACTGTGCATGCCTTTCCCGTAATCGAATGTGATATAGGCAGCGCCGTCTTTGAATTTTACCGAGCGGTAGAGCGGGCCGGACGGCAGGCAGTCATGCCCATACGTCTTGTTGAGCGCCCAATGAGCGAGGTGTTCCCCTATTTCACGTTTGTGGCGCGGGTGGACATCCAGGGAATCGCCGTGATCGCTGCTGACCGCCATACCGCTGTTGGGGATCGACCGGAGCATCCGGCGCTGGCTGTCCCGGAACCAAGGCCAGCTGGGACGGTCGATGCTGGAAAGTTGCACATAATAAAAAGGAAATTCTTCCGCCCAGTTCTCCCGCCAGTTTTTTGTCAAAAGATGGAACAACCTCTCATGTGCTTCCATATTGTGAGCATTCGATTCTCCCTGATACCAGATGACACCCCGTATCGGGAACTTTTCGAGCGGCCGGATACCAGACTCGTATAAGTAGCAAGGCTCGTAGGGATGCCGTTGCTGTTTGTTCGCTGATTTACGAATGTTTAGGGCGGCACGTTCCCGTGCCCAGCCTTGAATGAAATCATTCTGTTTCCAATCGTAGAGGATATCGGGGAATTCGAATTCCAGAGTTCTGCGGTCTATCCAAGCCTCCGCCGGTGAACCGCCTATGGCGTTCAGGATAAGCCCGACCGGGACCTGCAAGCTGTCTGACAACATCTGCCCGAAGGCAAAGGCTACGGCGGAGAAACGATTTGCCGTCTCTTCGTTGCATTCCTTCCATTCGGTATCCCGGTAATATTGAAGCCTGTTAAGGGAGTCCAGTGTCGAAATGTCCCATTCCACCGCACTTGTCGCCCACCGAGGCTTCATATCGAAAAGACGGATTTGCGGTTTCCGGGCGGCAAATTCCAGAAAAGCCTTCCGCTGGCTGTCCACGGCACTGCTGACTTGGAACGCCATATTCGACTGGCCGGAGCAAAGCCATACTTCGCCGATCAGGACATTTGTATAATCCAGTTTTCCGGATGCAGCCGAGATACTCAACGTGTACGGACCTCCTGCCTTCATCGGCGGTAGGGTGACTGACCATTTCCCGTCCGGAGCCGTTACCGCTTCGCCTTTCTGTCCGGCGATGTCGACCGTTACTTTTTCTCCGGCATTGGCTGTCCCGGCTATCCTGAGCGGTTTTTTCCCGTTGGAGTACCATATTGTCCGAATAGGTCATGGGCATTTGAAGACCTCCATAATCTCCGGTTAACGCCTGGCAGACTGTCCGTGCAATGATTCCGGCTCCTTCGGCTGTGGGATGCAAAGCGTCAGGCAAGAGGTCGGGACGGTCGTAAAGTCCCGCTTGTAGGTCGATCAGCCCGGTATTGGCGAGTGTTGCGATATCTTCGATGTTTTGTTGTATCTGCCAGTACCAATCGCGTGTACCCGATTTAAAGCGTGTGTGCCGGTGGGAAATCGGCGTCAGACGGCAAATCCAGATTTTACACTTCGGGTTCGCTTGCCGGAATGCATCGATCAGGGCCAGATAATCCTTGGTGAAGTCATCCCGGTAATTCGGCCAGTCACGCGGGTCGGTGTCATTCAGTCCGAGATGGATGACGACCCGGTCGGCAGCAAAGTCGAGAGCTGCCTTGTATTCCTCCTGCTCGTTGTAAGGACAGTGTCCCCTTCGCAATAGCGTTGCCCCACTTTTTCCGAAATTGACAACTTCGTATCTTTCGCCCAACATCCGTTGAAGCTGGGTGGGATAACTGTTCTTTTCGCGGTCCTCGATTCCGTGGCCGTACGTTACACTATTACCGACACAGGCCACCTTGATCTTTTGTGCCTGGATCGTGGCACTCAATAGGATGAATAAGCAGAGCAGGATCTTTTTCATTTACTAATTGTTTTTTTTGAACTATCTGACCAGTTGTTTCTCTATAGGGGAATGACAGTTTCATACAAGGGAAACAAGATTTTCCTTATAGAGAAACTGTTCCTCCATCCCTGTATGATTTGCTGAGGGTTGGGAAGTAATTCATGCAGGACTACTTGACTAGGTCGGTCAGTCTGATGGCCTGGAAAGTCATGTGAGCGACGCTTGATTCGTAGAAGATGCCGACTGTCTCCTTGTCGATCATGGACAGGCAGGAGTAACCCCAGCCTTCGTCTTCGTCCAGCGTCACCTGATTGGAGAGCGGCCAGGTCATACCTCCGTCCGTACTTACCTTTATGGTGATATGGTTACGTCCCTTTGTTGTGTTTGGATTGGAGAAGATCAGCAGGTCTTTTCCGGTGATGTTGTCTTTGGCATCTACGTGGATGAGGCTTGCCATACAGACCGGTTCCTGCAGGGCACTGCGGCTGGACGGATGTTCGTACCAGGTCTTGCCCAGATCACGGGTAGTGGCCACGGCGCGGCTGCCTCCCCGATTATCACGCATATTCAGCATTAGGACACCCGGTTCGACTTCGGCTACCTGCGCTTCGGTCGTGTTTGTGCGTGCCAGGTTATGCAGATGCCAGGTGGTTCCCCGGTCTTTGCTGTACATGATGCCGGCATTCGGTATGCGGGTGGAATCGATGAACTGGATAGGGAAAACCAGCGTCCCGTCTTTCATCGTGATACCCCGTCCCGGTCCCTGTAACAGGAAGTACCAGGAAGGATCTTTCACCTGCGAAGTAATATTGATCGGCTGGCTCCAGGTCTTGCCGTCATCTTCGCTTTTGACAAGCATCAGCTGGGCAGTGCTGTCAGCTGACATACCCGGCATGGAATTCCACCAGGCACGTCCGTTCCCCATGCCATGTGTCCAGGCGGCAACGATCCAGATCGTATTTGTTTTTTCATCCACCAGGATAGATGGGTCGCCCACACCATTCTGTGAGTGAGGCAGGTCCCCCCGTTTCGCCGAACGTCATCGCAACGCGCATCGGCTCCCAGGTCTGCCCCTTGTCAGTGCTGCGGCTTACCCCTATATCGACCATTTCCTGCAGGTCCACACTACTGTTGTAGCGGATATCGTACACGCCCAAAAGTGTCCCGTTATTGGTCGTTACCAGTCCCGGAATACGGAAAGCCGCAGCCCCGTCGTCACCGGCATGGCGGACACCGATTCCCATGCGGCGGACATCCGATTTGCCATCCCACACGATTGTCGCCGGCATATTGTTGACCTCCGCCATCGGCATCTGGACGGTAAAGGTGGTCAACAGGGAAGCTTCCGGTTTCATCTCGATGCTGATCCAATAGTAGTTGACTCCTTCCACCATCGGCTGGTTGCTGGTGAAGGTCACGACATTGGAGATATCCGTCACCTCGCTTTGTTTAACGGAATAGGAGGGATTGGCAGCCTTTGTCTTGCCTTCCGCGTGGCTGGATATGTAGGAAACCGGACGGTAATGCTTTCCCTGTCGGGAAGTCGCTTCCGTTCCACTATAGAAAAAGCGTAAAGCCTTTATGTCGTTTAAGTTGATCCCCTCTTTGAATTGCAGGGAAAGTTTGTTGAGCACATCCCCTTTGTGGCCCTGTATACGCATTTCCACTAAGATATTGTCTGTCCGGTCGATCAGTATCGGGATCTGCGGCTTTCTGACAAACAAGCTGTCGGCAGCAAAGGCAGTTTGCATGAAGAAAAGGAGGCTGAGGTAAAGAAAGATTTTTCTCATGATGTTTTTTGTTGATTAGATTATTATAAAATAGGATTTCCAAAGATAATGACATTTGTAGGAAAAGTCAATACCTTTGGAAACCTTGCAAGTTTTACTTGTCGGTCATGTTGACCGTTTTCGGGCGTAAGAAGATGACTTCCACCATTAAGGCGACGAATACCAAGCCGGCCATCATCGCAAAATCTTGTCCTAAGTTACCGGCATCCGTCGATTCACCCAGCAGTTTTGTGATGATCGCTCCGGCAAAGACTCCGGTCATGTTCATGATGCCGTAGGCGGTCGCCCGGTAGCGCGGCGATACGAATTGGCAGAGGATCGGCATGTTGTTGGCGTCGAAAATACCGAATCCGATACCGAAACAGAGCCCACCGCCGACAATCATGGCGAAACTGTCGCCGAACCCTAACAGCAGGAGTGCCGGAATGGTCAGGGCAAGTCCGATGGAACCGGTATAAATGCGTCCCCGTACATTCCGTTGAATCCACTTGTCGGACAAGATGCCGCCTGCAATTACCCCGATAAAGGAAGAGATTGCGATCGTAAAGGTGGACAATGGTCCGGCTTCCGACATATCGATGGACAAATTCTCGGAAAACAAAGTCGGCAACCAGTTCTTAGTCGCCCAACCCGGCAAGCTCGAAGTGGCGAAATAGAGCAGGATGATCCAGAATGAAATGTTGATGAACAACATCCCCATTCCTTTTATAGCCGCTTTCACCGGACTCTCTTTCGGGCCGGGTTCCGAGTCAAGCTTGGCGACCGTATGATCTTTTTTCTCTTTCAGGAAAAGAATCAATACCAGACTATACGCGATTCCGATAATCCCGAACCAGTGGAAAGTCGTTTCCCAGCTGTATGCTCCTGCGATCGTTGCTCCGAAGCCACCCAATGCCTGTCCGGTGTAGAGCCCGGTCATGTGGATCCCGACGGCTAATGACCTCGTTTTTTCTTGGTGATAATCCGTGATCAGCGAAAGTCCGGCAGGGATGTACAAAGCTTCGCTGACTCCCATAATGGCGCGGAGAATATAAATCTGGTTGAAATCGGTCGAATATCCCATCATCAGTGTAACGAACGACCAGACGAAGAGACTGCCCACGATCAGCCATTTCCGGTTGATCCGATCGGCGATCATACCGGCGACAGGGCTCATCAGGCCGTATATCCATAAGAATACCGCCATCAGGCGTCCGAAGTTTGTGGCAGATTCCAGTTCGGTAATGTCGATCATCATAGCAGACTTCATGGTCGAAAGCATCTGTCTGTCCATGTAGTTTAACAAAGCTACGCCCCAAAGCAGGGCGACAACGATCCAGGGGTAATATTTCTTATTGTTTGTCATAGCTCTGAAAGAATTTCTTTACATAAAAGATTACATTTCAGAAGCATCCGGGGGATATGGAACGGACCTTTGTACATATTCCCTTTTGCCGGTTGCGAGAGTGTCCCGTCATAATGGAAGTAGCCGAACCATTCGCCGTATTCTTTATCCGGGAAACGGGCATACGTGTATTCGTTTATCAGTTTGTGCATTTCCAAGTATTTGGGATCACCTGTGGCTTCGTAGGCATATAGTGTGGCGATGATGGCCTCACACTGTGGCCACCAGAACTTCATGTCGTGCCAGTATTCCTGCTGCGGACGGTTCTTGCAATCTCTGAAATAGGTGATTCCACCGTGTGTTTTATCCCAGCCCCATTCCCAGGACCAGTCCAGGATTGTGAGTCCCATCTGCTTCAACTGCGGGTCCCAGTTCCGGTGTTTGGCCTCTTCGAGGATGAACCAAGCAGTCTCGATGGAATGGCCCGGATTGATGGTCCGGCCTGGAATCGAATCGATGAATTCGCCGTTCGGCCCGACTGTTTCCAGAATGGCTTTAAACTCCGGCTTCATGAAATCGCGATGCAGTTCGGCTATCGACTCGTCGATCTGGCGTGTCAGCACAGGGTCGTCTATCGCTTCCCGGATGCGGGCGGCGGTGTCGATCAGGATCATGCAAAAGGAATGTCCTTTTGCTACGAATCCTTCTCTGAATTTGGGCTCTAATGTGCCCGGTGTGTTTTTGTAATAGAGAATTTGGTTGAACAACTTGACCGCCTTTTCTGCATAGCTCTTGTCGCCGGAAGCGATTGAATACTGAGCCATTGCAATTGCGGCAAACGTTTCAGAAAATACATATCGGCGTTTTCGTACGGGAGTTCCTGTTTTAGTCACTTCATAAAACATGCGGCCGTCGGTATCGAAACAATATTTCTCGATAAAGTCGATCCCGTTTTTACAGGCTACCAGCCATTCGGCCCGTTTTTCGAGGTTGTTATAAGCATAGGCGAGGATAAAGGCGAACCGCCCCTGGAACCAGACCGATTTGTTCGTGTCCAGTAGCGAACCGTCCCGGTCCAGACAGGTAAAGTAGCCTCCATTCTCATGATCGATACCATATTTCAGCCAGAAAGGCAGAATGTCGGTCAGTAAATCATTTTTGGTATTTTTCGCCCCAATATCCGAGGTATTCGGAGGGTTTTGTAATGTCGTTCATGGCGTTTATGGATTTAGAATTTATTGCATCTGTCGAAAAAAGTGAATTGCTTCCAGTTCAGCTTTCATGGCCGCCTCTTCCGCATCCGTCATATTCTGGAACGGTGTCCGGTTTTTGACCTAAATCGAGCCCGATCAGCTTCATGATCCGCTTGCCACCCACGATATTACCGCGATAATGGCAGATCACATTGATCACTTCCTGTGAGAAGTTCTGACGTTCGCGTGCTGTTTCGAGGTCTCCGGCGGCCCAAGCTTCGAGTATTCCGGTCAGCTCTTTACCGTTGTAGTTGGTTGTCCCGCCGATGCCGCCTTGTGCACCGCCCATCGCCAGGCATGGAAGGATTGTCTCGTCCTGTCCGTGAAGCATATCGAATTTGCCGTCTTTATACAAGCGGCACTGGTTGTATTCGTAAAGGCTTTCGTATGTATATTTGATACCGGCGAAGTTTGGTATACGCCCGTCCACCGCTTTCAGCAGTTCGACCATCGGCAGGAAAGCACCGTTGAAAGCCGGGATGTGATAGTAATAGAAAGGAAGTTCCGGAGCGCCGGATGCGATTTCTTCGCAGTATTTCACCAATTCTTCTATCCGGTTCACTTTCGGGAAAGGAGAGGCCATTGCGCCGATTCCCCAGGCACCTATCTTTTGGGCATGTGCAGCCAGCTTATGGCTCGATTTTACGCAGGTACTGCCTACGTGTACGATGACCTTGAATCCGGCAGGCGCCACTTCTACCCATCTTTCGGCCAGTTTCATGCGCTCTTCGTCGGTCAGCATATAGCCTTCTCCCGAAGATCCGTTGATAAACACTCCCTTTAAACCGTTTTTAACCAGAAGCTTGGCGTATGCTTCTATCGGTTCGTAATTTACTTCCCCGTTTTCGTAGAACGGTGTGAAAGGTGCATCAATTAAGCCTTTAATCTTTTCCATTATCTGAGCGATTTAATGTGTTTTACTATCCGATGTTTTTAAATACTCGGCAAATATAAATAAAATATTTTAATAATACAGCCTAGATTAAAATATTATTACAAATAATGGTCTAAAGAAAAGAAGGTTTTATTAATAATGTATCATACCAAGCAGCTTGCTTCTTGATAAGAGGCATGCTCCGAATGAACCTGCCCTTTCTCCTAATTTGGATATTTTGATTTCTGTGTCCTGATTGACTAAGTTGAGCGAATATTTACGGATGGCGCTCTTGATCGGCAAACTGATATACTCGCCTGCCAGTGAAAGTGTTCCGCCCAGTATGACCAGTTCCGGATTGAAGATGTTCATCAGCCCAGCAATACCTTTTCCTAAATTTACGCCCATTTTTTCGAGAATGTCGATGCATAGCACGTCTTCTTTCCTCACCGCTTCGAGCAGGTCGCCGAGTGAGATTTCCTCTCCGCTGTCCAGTTTCCCGGCGAGTATGGTGTTGCTGCCTTCCCGGTAACGTTCCATCAGGATACGGTGGAAAGCCGATCCGGAAGCCTCTGTTTCGAGGCACCCTTTCTTGCCGCAATGGCACAGCACCTCGTTTTCGAACATGCAGAAGTGTCCGAGTTCCCCGGAAAATCCGGATTTCCCATAGTATAAATTGCCGTCGATGATGATGCCAAGTCCCAGTCCCCATGCCATATTGACGAACAGGATATTCTTTTCTCCCTGCACGACTCCTTTCATATATTCGCCGTAGGTCATGGCCCGGCTGTCGTTTTCAATGAAGACCTTTGCCTGCAACCGTTCCTCGAGAATCTGTGCAAGAGGTTTCTCTTCGAAATAGAAAATGCTGTAGCTATAGCCCGATGCTGGGTTCACGCGGCCGGTGATATTGACTCCGATCGCTAATATCTTATTCCGTTCGACAGGCAATGAAACGATGAAATCGTCAATAATCTTGCAGAACTGCTCCAGTGAGGCTGGTGTATTTTCAAATTGGTACGGGATGTTTTCTTCGAGTTGTACTTTGTCGCCTTTAAAGTCGATCGCTGCGATATTCAACTTGTCCTTAAGCATATCGACTCCCACAAAGTAGCCGGATGCCGGATTGAGGCCATAAATGTTCGGTTTGCGTCCCCCACTGGTTTCCTGTTTCCCGAAGTCCAGGATATAACCGTCGTCTTGAAGCTCTGCAACCAGCTTGGTGACAGTCGGAATACTCAGGTCCATTTCACGGCCCAGGTCGGCGATGGTCGCGTCGCCATTGGCGATATAATAGTGGATGATCTTCTTTTTCAGAAGTTCACTGCGGCTGTTATTATCGGAAGACAGTAAAAAATTTGTATTCATGGCCGTTAGAATGTTATAATAATAATATAGCTCTACAAAAGTATATAAAATTTTTTTCAAATATGGGACTATGAAAGTAAAATTTAGGGTGAACGTGCCAAAATATGCGATTCCATTCTCTACGTTCTCCATCGCATAGAAAGTGAAGCTTACAACGGCCAAAAGTGAATACTCCTAAACGGGTTCAAAGTACAATAACCCCTCCTAAAAGCGTTATATTGGAATTTCTGCTAATAACCAGAGTTTTGTCGAATATCGAGTTTCTTAAAAAATATTACCCGCAAGGGTAATTTGAAATATATGGGGTATAAAATCAATTTTCATGCGCTATTGTTTCGATTCGGACCAACGAGTATTTTAATGAATCGTACAATAAGTAATAGGTGACACTAAGCTTCGTTTTGAAGATGATGTGAACCTATTAAATCATCATCTAAAAGGTTCACATTTCTTCCATTGGCATATTGGCTAAAAACAGGTGGGCTTTAGGCTGAAAAGCGTAAAAACGGGGGATATACGTGTCGGCTGAAATGCCCAAAACGAATTGAATTGACAGCTAAAAGCCTGTTTTTACGATAAACTGAGTAGTCGAAGGTGTTGTCCTGATTATAAAAATGCGTACCTTTCCCGCCTGAAAGCAATAGATCTAACAATATATCCGTATGAAAAACATATTCTTGCTTATCTTATTACCTGTCTGTCTCTTCTTCTCATGCGGAGGGAACCGGACTGCGTCGGAAATGATGGATCGGGCAGAAATACTTTTGGAAACAAATCCGGATAGTGCTTATACATTATTAAATAATATAGAAACCCCTGATAAATTGAACGAAAGGCAGTTTGCACGTTGGTGTATGCTGTATTGCCGGACGGCGGACAAATTGTTCGAAGATATGTTGTACACCGAACAACTCGACCGGGCTTTGTCTTGGTACAAAAATCATGGGACTGCGGAACAGCAGGCTTGGATGGGGCTCTACTTAGGGCGTTCGTATGTGAAAGACAAACTCTTTATTCCGGCGACGAAAGCTTATTCGGATGCGTTGTCGTTGACAAAAGAGAAACATTTATATAATGTAGCAGGGTATATTTGTAGCTATATGGCGGATCTTTACCAATATACGGGTCAGAGAAGTGAGGAGCGGAGGAAAGTCGAAGATGCAGTCGGTTTTTTCAAACAGGCTGGTAATGAACGAAGTTATGCCTTTGCCTTGCGAGATGTGGCAAAGACATGGGCATTTGACGATTCCTTGTCGTTGGCGCTTCACTATATGCTAATGGCAGATTCAGTTATTACGAACCTCCGGGATTCGGCTGAAATTGGTGAAATAGCTAATGGTTTGGGGAATATTTATGATTTGATGGGGGATGTGGAGAAATCAAAAGCTTGTTTCTTCAAGTGTTTAAATTTGAATACGATGGATCAAGCTCCGACTTACCTGGCTTTGAGTGATCTCTATTATAATGAAAGCCACCTTGATTCTGCCCGTTATTATCTTGAGAAAGCTGCAACTCCGACATCGAATTCTTATACATTGATAGATTGTTTTTATTTAGGTTATCTTATAGAGAAAGAGGCTGGCGATACGGAAAGGGCACTTTGTCTTTTGGAGCAATACCAAGAAAAGAAGGATTCTTTGTACAATGAACAAATGCAGGTTGATATCGTTGATGCGGAGAAACGGCATGATGTTGTCACTGTTGTTCAAGAGAATAGAGAATTGGTAGTTGAGAAACGATTTTTGTTAGCTTTTGCTGTTATCATTTGTCTTTGTTAGTTGTAGGCTATCAGATGAGAGATAAGAAAAGGCTTCTTGAGATAAATCAACGACAAAAGTTTTTAGAAGAAGAGAAAAGACGCATAAGAAACTGAAAACTGAACTCGAAGACCGTCTTCAAGAGCTTACGGCAGAGATGGAAAGGAAAGCTGCAACACATGAGGATACAAGTGAATACAAGAAAGAGATCATTGCCTTGAGATTTGAAAAATTGAAACAGTCTTCTTTGTTTAAAGCAATAAAGGAGCAATGTCGGAAAGTAGAACTAAATATTGAACAAAAATTAAGCGAAGAAGATTGGAAAGACCTTATCCGGCTGATTAATTCTCTTTTCCGAATACTTCTGCTTTTATGAAAGAAAATACGTTGGGACTGACAAAAACAGAAATCAAAGTCTGTTATCTCAGTTTTTTTAATCTGCGTTTAAGTGAAGAGGCCATTCTTTTAGGAGTCAGTTCAGACTCGGCTAATAAATTCCGGAGTCGTACCCGGCAGAAACTATGCCCAGACCAAAAGGGGGGTGATATAAACGAGTTCATCCTTCAAAAAGGATGGTAAAAGCCCGAATTTTGCATTAAAATATGGACAATTCTTACTATTGGAATTCGTAAATAGTTGATTGATAGATTTAAATGTAGGGATTGTGTGAATGTTAGTTGTCTATAATAAAAGTGTAGCATGAGTCTATATGCTTTATTATCAGATGGTGTGAATTTATGTAGGACAATTTTGTCCATATAAGAAAGGGTTTTGTCCATATCCCAATTTGTAGCTTCTTATGCTTTCCTTTATGTTTGCATCCAATGATTAATTAACAATGCTTATATGAATACATTTAGAAAAATCGGATGCTTGCTCTTAATAGCAGCTTTTTCGTTTCCTTGCTTTGCCAAAAAACGAATACACCTAAAAGGAAAATGGAGTGATCGATTTAGAACTATTATCTCTGAGCAATCCATCCAAGCATGGGTTGAAGACAACAACAAAGATTTGTTGTTGGAGTTTTCTGCTAATTTAGGAACGGTCGAAGTGACTATAACAAATTCAGTAGGAGAAGTAGTATATAAACAATCTGTAGAGGCACAGCCTTCGGTGGTCATTTCTTTGGAAGAAGAGATGAGAGATGGAGATGTGGTGTTGGTGACAGATGGTGAGAATGTGATTTATGGATCTTTATAATTAACTACAAAATAATAAAAAATGAAAGTTTATAACTTGTTTATTGCGATATTATTATCGCTTGTTTTTGGTACGTCATGTACTAATGAAGAAATAAATGAATTTCAACCAAATCAAAAATTACAGACGAAAGCAATTGAAAAATCAATTGAAGTATCAGATGTTGCTCAATTGATTTCTATGGTTGAGATTGATGATGAAGTCATGAATGAAGTTAAAACAGGAGTTGAAAACTCATGTAAATATGGTTTAGATGAAGAATATAGATTTACAGATATGCTTAATCCGGATGAAAGTAAAATATCTTGATCTATTAATATTCCGATTTTAATTCAGAGAATGAAGGCGAAATATGAAGAATTGGATTTGGAAACTTTGAATTCTGATTTTTTTGATCTTCTTGAAAATAGTGATCTACAGATATATTGGCCATATTCTGACAATTGGAATGGCTTAGACAAGCCTATCATTGTCTGTGGTTCAGAAGATGATAAATTAGTTTATATTTTTAAAGGGAATAATAATGAAACAGACACTATATCTTTTACGAAAGAATTTATTAAGCAAAATACTGTTTGGGTTATTTCAGAAAATAGCACACCATATGATGAGCTTCCAAATTTTTATAAAGATGAATTTATAAATAAAGATGGAGTCGTGTTTTTAAGCCAATATGCAGCTAAAAAAATGGCTTGTAATAATCGTGCTATAGGGAGTGATAGCGGAATTTATCTTGATAAGTTTAATGCTCTTCACTCATATGAAGGAGGGCTGTCGGCAGGTGGACCAGAGTTGAATTTTATATGGTGCCATGCTGGACTGTCTTTATCCAATTCACCTACAGGATTTGTTAATACTTACAGATATAATATGAAAGGTAGTGAAGTTGGGAAAGAAATACAATTAGATTATCGAATAAGAAATTTTTGGCCAGAAAATGAAGTAGAAAACGTTCTTGTCGTTTTTGATTCGGATGGTGGTAAAGATAAAACAGCTACACGTAATATGAGATATATTGATCTCTTCGGTAAAGAAACAATTGTTTCAGCTAAATTTAAATATGAGAGACGAGATGAGTTTATTTTTGATAAAACCTTCACTCGAAAACAAATTTATGAAGATAACTATGCTACTTCCGGCGACTTAAGACAGTACAAAAATTCTGAAAATTTATTTTGGGTTACTCTTGCTGTTAAATAAATGATACAAACTATATTACCATCGAGATGAAAGCATTTTTTAGTCTCGATGGCAATATTTTAGATATAAATATGAAAGCGAATTTGTAGAACTAAAAACAAAATTTAATGGGAAAAATAATTATTTCGCTACTTTTACTAATCTCTTCTTTGTCCGTAAAAGGGATTGAATTACAGCCTTATTCCGGAATTATATATTCGCATAAATGGGGTTTGCAGACTGGTGCGGACATCAGTTTTCCTCTGAAAAATAATTTTTATTTTCAAACGGGTCTGATGCTTTATTCAAATCCGGAACCAACATATTCTTATGACGATTGGAGGATTGGCGTCAATTTGCCTATTTATATGCAATATCGGTTGCCAATAAATAACAAGTTGAGAATAAATATCAATGTCGGGCCTTATTTGGGAATTGCATCTGTCGGGCAAATAGGTGTTGCATGTAAAATGGGTATTGATATTTCAAGGGTTAATTTAGGTCTCAGCTATTATCAGAATTGTGTGACAGATAAATTTGCGGTATTAGGATTGTCTGTAGGATATAAATTTGTGCTCTGACATATATTGAAAAAGTATTCTCGCTGAATAGGGGTTTTTCTCATTTTTCCAGTCATATCAACGAAGTCAAACCAATAAAAAGAGAGTGATGTTTTTATTGTTGAGTTTAGTGTGTTTATCTGTTTCCGCACAAAATGGGAAAGTTAGAAGTGGGGTAATAGGTGGTGTTTGATGGATTGGTATAAGGATGAGGCGATGTCTAAAGGCAACGTTGGGTTTAATATACCGGATATGAAACCTTCTTTTCATGTGGGATATCAGTTTCAATTCGAATTGAAACACCGTTTATCGGTGGATGCTGCTTTATTATATGGGCAGAAGCGGGGAGAAATTACTTCGGTTGGCTATGAAGTGGCACCGGTTAAAGGCTACAAAAGTAAGTTTGCAAGAAACTACATTGCTTTGGACGGTGTTCTGAATTATAACCTGATAGGAGGACTGAAGGTCGGAGCGGGTGTTGAGCCTACTCTCCATTTTAAGGATCATATTATGATTGGGAATACAATCAAATCAGCCTTTGACGTTCCAGTCGTTGTCAAAGCCGCTTATACTTTCAAATACTTCGATCTGCCCCTGACATACAAACATGGCACTTGCAATGTAATGAAAGGAGTCCCTTATATGAAATCGGGACGGACACGTGATCTGCAAGTTTCTATCTTTGTCCCGATATTCCGGTGATACAAGTTCAGAACCCGGTAATTCTTATTATCTTTGCCTGTCAAAGCAATAAGAATATGGAAGATGAATTTGATATAAGGGATGCACGTGTTCCGGAGAGCGAGCGAGAGTATGAGAATGCGCTTCGCCCGCTTTCGTTTCATGACTTCAGCGGACAGGCCAAAGTAGTCGAGAACCTGAAGATTTTCGTGATGGCAGCCCGGATGCGTAAGGAGGCACTCGATCATGTGCTGTTGCATGGGCCTCCCGGATTGGGAAAGACTACATTATCCAATATTATAGCGAATGAATTGGGAGTCGGCTTCAAGGTGACTTCAGGGCCGGTACTGGATAAACCGGGCGATCTGGCGGGAGTGTTGACTTCGCTGGAAAAGAATGATGTCCTTTTTATCGACGAGATCCACCGGTTGAGCCCGATTGTGGAGGAATACCTGTATTCGGCGATGGAAGATTACCGGATCGATATCATGATCGATAAAGGGCCGAGTGCCCGTTCCATCCAGATCGACCTGGCTCCGTTTACATTGGTGGGAGCGACGACTCGCAGTGGTTTGCTGACAAGTCCGCTCAGGGCACGTTTCGGGATCAATATGCACCTCGAATATTACGAGATGGAGACGCTGACGAAGATCGTGTTGCGTAGTGCCGATATCTTGAATGTGAAATGCGAGCTGAGTGCAGCACGCGAGATCGCTTCCCGTAGTCGTGGTACACCCCGTATAGCGAATGCATTGCTACGTCGTGTGCGTGATTTTGCACAGGTGAAAGGGTCAGGCGAGATCGACAAGGCGATTTCCTGCTATGCACTGGAGGCATTGAACATCGACCGGTACGGTCTGGATCAGATCGATAATAAGTTGCTGACGACTATCATCGACAAGTTTAATGGTGGACCGGTAGGGCTGACGACTATCGCGACTGCGCTGGGAGAAGACCCCGGAACGCTGGAAGAAGTTTATGAGCCTTTCCTTATTAAAGAGGGTTTTATCAAACGTACGCCCCGCGGTCGCGAGGTGACGGAGTTGGCTTATACCCATCTGGGACGGCTTCGCCCCGACGGAATACAAAAGCTCACTATTTTAGTCAAACCATTAATTGTCAATTGTTTTAAATTATGGCAGGAGGAATGAAGCGGCTCGCAGGAGAGACCGCAATTTATGGCGTCAGCAGCATTGTCGGGAAGTTCCTGAACTGGATGCTGGTGCCGATGTACACGCGTGTACTGGCTACCGAAAGCGATTTCGGGATTGTGACGAATCTGTATGCCTGGACAGCCTTGTTGATGGTGATCTTGACGTATGGGATGGAGACTGGTTTTTTCCGGTTTATGAACAAGAAAGAGATCAAGCTCCCGATGCGGGTGTATGCGACGACGTTATTCAGTCTGGCGTTCACTTCCGTCCTGTTTATGGTGTTGGTGTTCAGTGTGCTGGCTCCGATCAGTAACTTTTTAGGATATGGTGCGGACCCTGAGTATATCGGGATGATGGCGGGGATCGTGGCGGTGGACGCTTTCTGTTGTGTTCCGTTTGCTTTCCTCAGGTATCAGGGGAAGGCGGTTCGCTTTGCAGCGATCAAACTGTTGAACATCTTCCTGAATATCGTATTGGTGATCTTCTTCCTGATCGTTTGTCCGTGGCTGTATGAACATGCGCCGGGATTGATCAGTTGGTTTTATGTGCCCGGCTATCAGGTAGAGTATATCTTTGCCAGCAATGTGGTTACTTCGGTGGTGACGTTCTTGCTTTTGGTGCCGGATATGATACCCGGATTGCGTGAGAAAGCCAGTTTTGTGTTGCTGAAACAGATGTTGAAATACTCGTTCCCGATCCTGATTTTAGGGATTGCCGGTATTTTCAACCAGACGGCGGATAAGATTCTGTTCCCTTTCCTGTTCGAAGATAAGGATTATGCGGCTACCCAGTTGGGGATTTATGGGGCCTGTTTCAAAGTGGCGGTGGTGATGGTGATGTTTATCCAGGCATTCCGGTATGCCTACGAGCCTTTTATTTTTGCCAGGAATAAGGATGACGATAATACGAAAGCATATTCGGAGGCAATGAAGTATTTCATTATTTTTTCGCTGATTATCTTTTTAGGTGTGATGTATTATCTGGATATCCTGAAATATTTTGTAGACGTCAAGTATTATCCCGGATTGCGTGTCGTACCGATTGTGATGTTGGGAGAATTGTTCTTCGGAATCTATTTTAATCTGTCGTTCTGGTATAAGCTGATCGACCAGACGCAGTGGGGAGCCTACTTCTCGACGATCGGTTGCGTGGTGACCGTGTTGATGATTGTATTGTTGGCTCCGGTTTACGGGTATATGGCATGTGCTTGGGCTTCATTTGCCAGCAATCTGTTGATGATGATCCTTTCCTATGTGATCGGGCAGAAGAAATTCCCGATCCGGTACGATATAAAGTCGGCCGTTATTTATAGCATATTGGCGGCTTTATTTTACGCTGTCGGGATGTTGCCCCGTATCGATTCGGAAATTCTCCGTTTGGGCTATCGTACGGTTTTGCTCCTGGTTTTCTTGGCAATCATCATTAAACGCGATCTTCCGTTAAGCGAATTGCCTTATATCGGAAAAAGATTTGCATCTAAGAATATTGGAACTGGCAAAATATGAACCTGTTGGCTATTTGTAGGGATTAATCGGGAGCCGTAGCACGAACCGGGCTCCTCCGGTATAACTGGTGTCCAGTTTGAGGGAACCGTTGAGACGTTGGGTGATGAGGCGGCAGAGGTAGAGGCCGAGACCCGAACCGGGGATGAAGTCATCGTTCTTGGTGAAACGTTCAAAAATCCATTCGCTCTTGTCTGCCGGAATTCCGCATCCTGTGTCGGTAACGCTGATGCACATTATTTTTCCTTCTTCTTCAGGCTGGTAGGAAAGTGTGATGCTTCCCTGATCCGTGAACTTGTTCGCGTTGTTCAGCAGATGGGTGATGATAATGCCGAAATGATTCGGGTCCGAATAGATCAGGTCATTGCTCTTGTCGCCTTCGATCTGGTAATGGATATCCGGCTTCTGCTGCAACTTTTTCAACTGGTTCATTTCGTGGTGGCAAAGCAGGTCGATATGGACCGGTTCCAGCGGGAGGATTTCGTTGCTGCTGTCCAGTTGGGCGATTACCAGAACATCGTTCATCATGGAGGTGATGTTATGGCAGTTCGTATAGATGATTTTGCTGAATTCCTTTTTTTCCTCCGGGCTTACGCCGTCGCCGGTGATGAGTTCGGCAAAGCCGTTGATCGCATTTAGCGGCGTACGCACTTCGTGGCACATATTCTTGATAAAGGCGTTCTTCATCCGTTCGCTTTCCTGCGCCTTTTCACTGGCGATGACTACCAGCCGGTTCGACTCCTGCAACTCCTTGTACAGCGATTTGATCTTTCCTAAGCGGAAGAATATGAAGATTCCGAAGCAGATCGAAAGGATGAGCAATGTAAGGAATAGATATAACCGGCTCTGGCTTTTTTGCAGGTCTACTTCCAGCGCTTTCTTCTCGACCACCAGCTCGTCTACATGTTTTTTGATCTCCAGGTCTTCGACTTTGTTTTCCATGCTTCGTGTGCGTGCGGAATCCAAGAGTACGGTATATTCCTTGTAGGCTTCGTAGGCATCTTTATATCTGTGCAGACTGTCGAGACAGTCGATTTTGTCTTTTAGTGTCAGGACGATGTTTTCGGTCAGGTCGAACTGGAAATCGCCGTGGCGGAAATAATAGATGACTGAATCGTTGTAATCTGCCGCTTTCTGGAAGTCCCGTATCGATTTGTAATAGTTGAGCGAAGTGAAAAAGCGGTCATATTCGGCGGAGAATGCGGCATCTTCGGGATATTTCCTGTTCAAATCGATGAAGTAGTTGAAATAGTAGGTTGCCATATCTTTCCCGACCGTTTCTGTTGCGGTTGCCAAGGTGGAGTAGGCGTTCAGAAGATGCCGTTTGCTTGTGTACGGACGCTTCTTCATCTCTTTTGTGTCTGCATATTCCTTTTGCATGTTCAGGTAGAGGAGGGAGGCTTTCACCCGATCTTCGGGAGTCGCTTCCATAAGGCTCAGTATGTTGAGCGTATTCAGGCGGAACAGATACGAATAGCGGAGCGGGATATTGTCCGATAGCTTGATCAGGTTGTTCATGTAATAACATATCTCTTTATAGATAGCATTCTGGTTTTTCGGATCGACCCGGTTGCTGTTCGCCATACCGAGGAGATAATAGTTCGCTATTTTGTCGAGAACCGGCATGCCTTTTTCCGTTTCGAGGCGGAGTTTGTATTTTTCAATCAGCTTCATCCGGTCTTCGCCTTTGGTGTAATAGACAACACGGACATCCATGATCGTTTTCATATACGTGACGAGGAAATCGCGTGCTTTCCCTTTCAGTTCCCTTTCGGCTTCGGCGAGATACACCTTTGCGCTGTCCTTGGCATCGGTATTCACATAAAAGCGCAAGATTTCGGTCAGGGCCGCTTCCTTATAATAGTCTTCGTCTTCTTCAAGGGCGAGTTTATAGAGTTGCTTGGCATATTCCACCTGTTCTTCCTGTCGGGAAATATCCATCAGATTAGTCATGATTTCCAGTTTTTGCAAAGGAGAGGAGGCAGATGACAAGGCCCCCGACAGCGAATCTTTCACTGCTGTATTCGCCTCTGTAGAGAGGGAAAAAGCGAGGAAGTATATCAGGAGAATGTAGTGTTTCATCTTGTTTACCGGGATTAATTGAGAGTGTTCGTCGTCGTTTCTGTATTGTGTATTTGCAAAGTTAAGTGAAAATCAATAATTATCAGGATATATGCTCCACTTATTTTATGTTCACAGCTCTTATTTTTTATTTCGAGATACTATTTCTATCTTTGTGCAGTTTAGGCGATGTGTTAAAACGGTTGTGAGAGAGTGTTAGCCATTATAAAGGTCGTTTAACGGGATGTTCGTATACAAACATGATTTTAATAGGATGGAAAAAGGATTGTTGCACAAGCAAATTAGGGACTTCTTTGTCCGTAATTTCGATGTCCGTCAAGAAAAAGAGGATGAACTCGAAACGATCGAGTCTATCAAGAAAGGTATAGAGTTTAAGGGGACGAACCTCTGGGTTCTGATCTTTGCAACCTTTGTTGCTTCGCTGGGTTTGAATACGAACTCGACGGCGGTGATTATCGGTGCGATGTTGATTTCCCCGCTGATGGGCCCTATCATGGGGTTCGGTCTGGGACTGGGAATCTCTGATTTCGACCTGATCAAGCGTTCCTTCCGCAATTTTGGCTACGGCGACGGTATTTAGTGTCATCACATCGACGCTCTTTTTCCTGATCTCTCCGATCAGCGAGGCGCAGAGTGAGTTGCTGGCCCGTACGCAGCCTACTGTCTATGACGTGCTCATCGCGTTTTTCGGTGGTCTGGCGGGGATTGTTGCCAGTTCGACCAAGAGCAAGGGGAATGTGATTCCCGGCGTGGCGATCGCTACGGCTTTGATGCCGCCGCTTTGTACGGCCGGATTCGGATTGGCGAGCGGTAACCTATATTATTTCTTCGGTGCTTTCTATCTCTATTTTATCAATACGGTGTTTATCAGTCTGGCTACCTACGTGGTAGTCCGCCTGTTGAAATATCCGAAGAAGGTCTTTTTAAACAAACAGCGCGAGAAGATCGTGACGAGATATGTCGGGGTGATCGTTTTCTTTACCATCGTGCCGAGTCTTTTCCTGAGCTACAACCTGATCCGGGCCAGTTATTTCAATGACCGGGTGAGGACGTTCGTCGCAGATGAACTGAGTTTCCCGAACACGCAGATATTGAGCAAGACGGTGATCGACACCAGTGACAAGAAAGAGGTGAAAGTGGTCCTGATCGGTGAGACTGTGCCGGAAACGATGATAACGAACGCCCGTGCCAAGATGCCGAAATACGGCTTGAAAAACGTAGGGCTTATCGTACAGCAAGGGTTCGGGCAGGAAGCCACCGACATTAACGAGTTGAAAAGCCTACTGATGCAGGATTTGTATAAGAATAGCGAAGAGGTTCTCCGGGCACAGTCCCTCCAGATCGATTCGTTGAAACGCGACCTGAACAAATATCACAGTCATAATCATCTTACGTCCGAGCTGATGCCGGAAATGAAAGTTCTTTTCCCTTATATCAAGGAAGTCTCTTGTGCGCATACCTATCTGATGGATATGGATAGCATTCAACCCGATACCGTCCTGTTAGTCTATCTGAAAAGTAAAGAAAAAGTACGTGAGGCGGAACAAGAAAAGATCAAGAAATGGCTTGCCGCGCGTGTAGAACAAAAGAAAATCAAATTAATTATTGAATAACGAACAAAGAATGAATTTTATGAAGAAGTTGTGGGCAGTGTTACTGCTTCTCGTTGCTTCAGGCCAAGTGTTTGCTGATGAGGGCATGTGGGTACTGAAAGAGTTGAATAAACAAAACCTGGCGAGGATGAAGGAGTTGGGATTTACTCCGTCTTACGAACAGTTGTACAGTGAAACTGACCCGTGTGTTGCCAATGCCGTGGTGATCTTCGGAGGAGGATGTAGCGGTATCACCGTCTCTAATGAAGGGCTGATTTTCACCAACCACCATTGTGGTTTCGGTTCGATCCAGCAGTTAAGCAGTGTGGAACACGATTACCTGAAAGACGGTTTCGTTTCCCAGAGTAAGGAAGAAGAGTTGCCGGTTCCGGGCCTGACGGTCCGCTACCTGCGTGAGACGGTGGATGTGAGCGATCGCATTAATTCACAGATAGCTTCGATCAAGGAAGAGCACCTGCGTCTGGCTGCTGCCGACTCGATCGGGCAGGCGATGGCCGATTCTGTGGGAAACACGGAATTTCAGGCTGCCGATGTCGTACCTTTCTATAATAATAACAAGTATTTCCTGATCGTCTACGATGTTTTCAATGATGTCCGTATGGTGTTCGCTCCGCCCAGCTCGGTCGGAAAATTCGGCGGGGATACGGATAACTGGATGTGGCCGCGCCATACGGGCGATTTCTCCGTGTTCCGCGTATATGCAGGTGCCGATAACAAGCCGGCAGCCTACAGCAAGGATAATAAGCCATATCAGCCTAAATACGTAGCCGAAGTGTCGTTGCAAGGTTATGAGGACAAGGATTACGCGATGACGATCGGTTTCCCCGGCAGCACGGACCGTTATCTCTGTTCATGGGGTGTGCAGCAGCGTATCGAGGATAGCAATAAGCCTCGTATCGAAGTGCGTGGCATCAAACAGGCGATCTGGAAAGACGCGATGTTGAAGAGCGACGAGGTGCGTATCAAATATGCCTCCAAATATGCTGGCAGTTCCAATTACTGGAAAAATTCGATTGGCATGAATAAGGGGCTTGCCAACCTGAAAGTGATCGAACGCAAACGCGAAGAAGAAGCTGCTTTTGCCGCCTGGGTGGCACAAGATGCAAAGCGTAAAGAGGTGTACGGTGACGTCTTGAACCTGTTGGAAAAAGGATATACTTCTTCCAGCGAATATAAGAAGATCTCCACCTACTTGGGCGAAGCGTTCCTAAGCGGCGCCGAGATCGTGAAGCTGGCCCGTATGATCCAGAGTGTGGATGTGAAAGGCTCTACCCTTGAAGAGATCGATATTTTCCTCGAAGATAATATCAAGCCTTTCTTCAAGGATTATGACGCAAGCCTCGACCAGAAGGTGCTGGCGGCTATGATGAAGATCGTAAAGGAACGGGTTCCGGCAGAGAATCTTCCGGATATCTACAAGAAGGTGGACAAAAAGTATAAAGGCGATTATGAAAAGTATGCCGCCGATGTATTCAAGAAGACATCTATCCTGTCTTATGACAATATCGCTTCCATGCTGAAGGACCCAAAAAAATATACGAAGCTGAAGAAGGACCCGGCTGCCGAGTTGAGCTTGTCCGTCCTGATCTCCCTTTTCGAATTGCAACAGCTCACAGGTGATTCTTATTACGATATCGCCAAGGGCGAACGCCTGTATTTCGCCGGCCTGAAAGAGATGTACCCGGAAAAGGCACTTTCTTCGGACGCCAACTTTACGATGCGTGTGAGCTACGGTTCCATCGGCGGCTACCGTCCGTACGATGCTGCTTGGTATGATTATTATACGACCGAGAAGGGGATCTTCGAAAAGGAAAACCCCGAAAGTGACGAATTCTGGGTTCAGCCTGAAATCCTCGACCTGATCCGCAGCAAAGATTTTGGCCAATATGCCAATAAGGATGGAGAGTTGCAGCTTTGCTTCCTTTCCAACAACGATATAACAGGAGGTAACTCCGGTAGTCCGGTATTCGACAAGAACGCTCGCTTGATCGGCCTCGCTTTCGATGGTAACTGGGAAGCCATGAGTGGTGATATCGCCTTCGAACCGGATTTGCAGCGCACGATCAGTGTTGACATACGCTATGTGCTGTATATGATCGACAAGTGGGGAAAATGCCCGCGGTTGATAGAGGAATTGAAGCTGGTGAAGTAAGACGCAGATATGAAAAGGAGACGCGGGTTACGCGGAGGACACACTCTTGCGTGATCCGCGTCTTTTTTATAGTTTTCCCGGCTGTTCTGCATTGCCTCCGCCTCCTAATGAGGATTTGGAGGGCTGCTTGTCGTATGGTTTGTTTTATTATGATTTTTATTTGTTATCGGAATATTTTATTACCTTGTCCGAACATTCTCCCATTGGTAAATTGGCATATTTCCGCATTGGTACATAATGTAAATTCGTTACTTTTGCAGAGAAGAAAAACAAAAGACATGCCATGAAAATATTAAATCAACTTATCATTGGTGCCGGTCTCCTGGCGACAGCCTCCCCGGTGCTGGCTATCGGCAAAACGGAAACGACTGGCGAACGTCCGAACATCCTCTTTATACTTTCCGACGACCATAGCTCGCAGGCGTGGGGGATATATGGCGGAATCCTGCGCGATTATGTGAAAAACGAGAATATCCGCCGCCTGGCAGCCGAAGGATGCGTGCTCGACAACTGTTTTTGTACGAACTCGATCTCCGTACCCAGCCGTGCTGCGATCATGACAGGCGCCTATAGCCATCATAATGGGGTCTATACGCTTGAAGACAGACTCGATCCGGCTTTGGACAATATTGCGAAACGCATGCAGGAGGGAGGGTATCAGACTGCCCTTTTCGGCAAATGGCATCTCAAGACGCAGCCGTCGGGGTTCGACACCTTTTCGGTTTTCCATGACCAGGGAGAATATTGGGACCCACTTTTCAAGACCGCGGAAGGATGGGTAGACGATGATAAAGGGAAAAGTGGCAAGATGGAGAAGGGTTTCTCGACCGACTTGGTGACCGACAAGACGATTCAGTGGATCCGTTCGCGCGATAAGAACCAGCCTTTCATGATGTGTTGCCATTTCAAGGCGACACATGAACCGTGGGATTTTCCTGAACGGCTGAAACATCTCTACGACGGGGGTTACATTTCCCGAACCGGCAAATATGAGGAGTTCGGGCCGGAAGAGTCCGGGCGTACATTTCCCGGACAGCCGTTGGAGGACATGGCACGCCGTTGGGGGATTTGCGTCGAAAGACCCGGATTCGTGGTGGTGCAAGTATCCGGAACTGCCTTTCTCCATAGAAGGAATGAACAAGGAGGATGCACGCCGGAAAATCCATCAGAAGTTGATTCGCGACTACCTGCGTTGTGGAGCGGCCATCGATGACAATATCGGCCGTCTGCTGCGTTTCCTCGATGAGGAAGGGCTGTCGAAGAATACGATCGTGGTCTATGTTTCCGACCAAGGCTATTTCCTTGGTGAGCACGGCTTTTTCGATAAGCGTATGATGTTCGAGGAACCACTCCGGATGCCTTTTGTCATCCGTTACCCGAAGGAGATCCCTGCCGGGACACGCAATTCTGACATTATCCTCAACACTGATTTTGCCGCCACGTTAGCCGACTATGCCGGAGTGAATGCTCCGGCGTGCAGCGAAGGCCGCAGCTTCCGTGACAACCTGAAAGGCGAGACTCCTCGCGACTGGCGGCAATCCATGTACTACCGCTACTGGACGCATCACAAAATACGTCCGGCTCATATGGGAATTCGGGGCCATCGTTATAAACTGATGTTCCTCTACGGCGACCCGCTGAATGCAACGGGATCGGATAAGGCACCGGTCACTCCGTCTTGGGAATTCTATGATCTGCTCGCCGACCCGCATGAAAACCATAATCTTTACGGTTCCCCAACCTATGCTGGTGAAATCGAGAAGATGAAACGCGAACTCTTGAAACTCCGCCGAGAGATTGGCGATACCGATGCGGCAAATCCCCGGATGCAGGAGATTATGGATGCGTATTATTGGTAATCATCCTTTCTTCATCTTCTTGTACTCGCGTGGCGGCATTCCCATGATCTTGCTGAAGAGGCGGGAGAAGTAGTAAGTGTCTTCGATGCCGATCTTATAGCAGACCTGGTTCACCTTCATGTCCGTAAAGTCTAAGAGCTGGCAGGCCTGCTGTATCTTTAACTGGTTGAAGTAGGTCAGTGGTGCGTAACCTGTCCGCTGGCTGAACAGGACGGAGAAGTGGGAGGAGGAATAGCCCGTATGGGCGGCGATTTCCTGCAACGTCAGCTTTTTCTCGATGTTCTCCTTCATGAAATGGATGGCAGCCGTTACGATATCGTTCTTTTCCGTTTCGTGACGGGCAGCATCCCGATATTGTTGCAAATAGCGCAATGTCCCAAGGTAGTGGTAGAAGATGGAGCAGGCATAGAGTAGGTTTTCATGGCTGTAGCCCATTTCCAGTGTCCGGAGTATTTCTTCGAACATATCGATCCGGTTACTGATGCGGGAGTGCATCCCCGGTTTGATCTCTACCGGACGTGTGCACTGCCTGGCGAAATGGGAAGCCAGCTTTCCTTTAAAATGAATCCAGTAGATTGTCCACGGGTCCTCCTCGTTGGCCCCGTAAGCGTGCGGTTTTCCTGCCGGCAGGATGAAATATTGGTTGGCGGTCACCTGGAATTCCTCGCCTTCCGTCCGGTACCAGCCGGATCCCTCTATACAATAGATAAAGACGAATTGCGTGATCGGCTCCTGCCGTTCCCGGAAATGATGCCAGGCCTTCGGATAATATCCGATATCGGTAATGTGTAAAATGGAGGAAATAGGGTCTTCTTCCATCTCACGGATGATGGGCTGTGGAAGGACAAGCACCCGTTCTCCGCTGAAACCGTCTTTTCTTTTGATCATGGCTAACTGACTTAAGTGTGGTACAAACTTACTATTAAAATCGGAAGATTGTCCATCTCCTTCGATTTTTTATCTATTTATTCTTCCTGCAAAAGGCATTTATTTTGTATTCGTATCTTAATCATTCAATATTAGCAGGTAAATGAAGATTTACGGGTATGGAACAAGGATGACATGGTGATACAAAATGATTATCTTCCCGTAGGGGCAGGGCTCTGCTCTGCCCTTTGGATCCGGCAAGGCGGACGTTATTTTCATTGGGCGGAGTAGAACCCCGCCCCTACGAGACACCATTATTTTATTACGCACCCATAAATCATCATTTACCGCAAATAACTTAACAACTAATTATCATGAAACAAACGACAACCTATTTATTACTGATCTGCCTCGTCTCGGCAATGGGTGGATTGCTTTTTGGTTACGATTGGGTCGTAATCGGGGGAGCCAAGATTTTCTATGAACCCTTTTTCAATCTGGAAAGTTCGGCGGCACTCCGAGGTTGGGCAATGAGCAGCGCTCTGATCGGTTGCTTGATGGGAGCTTTGTTTTCGGGTGCCTGGAGTGATCGCTACGGACGTAAGAAAATGTTGATCGCGGCCTCTTTCCTTTTTGTCGCTTCGGCCATTGGGACCGGGGCGGTGGACTGTTTTTTCTGGTTTGTCGTCTACCGTATTGTCGGAGGATTCGGGATCGGTATTGCATCGAACGTCTCTCCGGTTTATATTGCGGAAGTTTCTCCCGCATCCGTCCGCGGCAAGTTTGTTTCGCTCAACCAGTTGACGATCGTGTTAGGCATTCTGATGGCCCAATTGGCGAACTGGCAGATCGGCGAATATTTTACGGCCGGCAGCGAGACGCTGAGTGCGGAAAGTATCGAATGGGCTTGGCGTTGGATGTTTTGGGCTGAGCTGGTTCCGGCGGGATTGTTTTTTGTCCTTTCCTTTGTGATTCCAGAGAGTCCTCGTTGGCTGGCTACGGCCGGACGGTCTGGCGAGGCTGGTAAGATCCTCATGCGTATCAGTGGTGCGGAGTATGCCGGACAGACGCTCTCTGAATTGGGACAGTTGAACGGAGATAAGCAAGAAAAGGCCAATTGGGGTGCTCTGTTGCAACCCGGTGTGAGGAATGTACTGGTAATCGGGATCGTACTGGCTGTTTTCCAGCAGTGGTGCGGGATTAATGTGATCTTCAATTATGCGCAGGAAATCTTTTCGGCTGCCGGCTATGCCGTGTCCGATGTCCTGATGAATATCGTGGTGACGGGTGTGACGAACGTGATCTTTACGTTTGTCGCCATTTATACGGTGGATAAATGGGGGCGGCGCACACTGATGTTTGTCGGTTCGGTAGGGCTGGCGATGATCTACTTTATTTTAGGGACTTGCTATTTTTTAGGGGTAAACGGCTGGCCGATGTTGCTCTTGGTCGTTTTGGCGATTGCCTGCTATGCGATGTCCCTGGCTCCGGTGGTCTGGGTGGTGCTTTCTGAAATTTTTCCCGTTCGCATACGCGGGATGGCAATGGCGCTCTCTACCTTCTTTCTTTGGGTGGCTTGTTTCCTGCTCACTTATACCTTCCCGATCCTGAATGAGGCGGTCGGCGCTTCGGGAACATTCTGGCTATATGGCGGGATCTGTTTGGCCGGCTTCCTTTTCATACGGGCCAAGCTCCCGGAAACCAAAGGTAAGACACTGGAAGAACTGGAAAAAGAATTAACGAAATAATTTGAGAATATGGCAGAGATTGTAAAAGTTTGGGAGGAAGATATCCTTCTCCCTACCTATGGCATTGGTAAACCGGAGAAGAATCCGATGTTCCTGGAAAAACGTGTGTATCAGGGAAGTAGCGGGGTCGTATATCCGTATCCTGTAATTGAAAAGATCGAAGATACTTGTGAGGATAAGTCCTATCATGCCGTGTATCTGGAAAATGAATATATAAAGGTGATGATCCTGCCAGAATTGGGCGGACGGGTACAGATGGCGTACGACAAGGTCAAGCAACGTCATTTCATTTATTACAATCATGTGATCAAGCCGGCCCTGGTCGGACTGACTGGCCCTTGGATCTCCGGCGGTATCGAGTTCAACTGGCCGCAACACCACCGTCCGAGCACGTTTCTTCCAGTGGATTACTCGATCGAGAAAAAGTCGGACGGTAGTGTGGTTGTTTGGGTTAACGAAAGGGAACGTATGTTCCACCAGAAAGGGATGGCCGGGTTCACATTACATCCGGGCCGGGCTGTTCTGGAAATACAGGGAAAAGTATATAATCCAACCCCTGTTCCGCAGACGTTCCTCTGGTGGGCGAATCCGGCGGTTGCCGTGAACGAGCAATACCAGTCGGTCTTCCCCGGTGATGTGAATGCTGTGTTCGATCATGGAAAGCGGGATGTTTCGCGCTATCCGATTGCTACCGGAACCTATTATAAGATGGATTATTCGGCAGGTGTCGATATCTCCCGCTATAAGAATATTCCCGTGCCGACGTCCTACATGGCGATCCGTTCCAAATATAATTTTGTCGGCGGCTATGAAAATGATACCCATGCCGGTGTCCTGCATGTTGCCAACCACCATGTCTCTCCGGGCAAAAAGCAATGGACCTGGGGAAATGGCGATTTCGGGCAGGCCTGGGATCGTAATTTGACGGATGAGGACGGTCCTTATATCGAGTTGATGACAGGAGTCTATACTGACAACCAACCGGATTTCACTTGGTTGCAGCCATATGAAGAAAAGACTTTCACCCAGTATTTTATACCATACCGGGAATTGGGTGTGGTGAAGAATGCTTCTTCCGACCTGTTGATGAACATCGAACCGGAGGGCAATGCTTCCCGCCTGAAAATCTTTGCTACTTCGGTGCAGAAGGATTTGCATATCGTGGTGGTGAAAGAGGACGAACAAGTTTTGGATATCATTCGTGATGTCACACCTGAAATGATCCTCGAAGAGTGGGTTCCGGTCGATACCCTGACAGGTCTTCGCGTCTCTATCTGTAACTCAAAGGGAAAACTCCTTCTATCTTGGGAACCTGAACCCAATGAGATAAAGGAAGTACCCGAACCTGCAAAAGCAGCTCTTGATCCGAAGGATATCCAAACGACGGAACAGCTTTATCTGACCGGCTTGCATCTTGAGCAATATCGTCATGCAACCTATGCCGCAACCGACTATTATGAAGAGGCGCTCAGCCGTGATCCGGATGATGTCCGCAACAATAACGCAATGGGATTGTGGCTGATCCGCAAGGGGCAGTTTGCAAAAGCCGAACCTTATTTGCGTCGTGCTGTCAAGACACTGACAGAAAAGAATCCGAACCCGTATGACGGCGAGCCTTTGTATAATCTCGGGTTGTCGCTGAAATATCAGGGTAAGACGGATGAGGCCTACGACTATTTCTATAAAGCCTGTTGGAATGCTGCCTGGCAGGATGCCGGTTATTATTCGCTGGCCCAGTTGTCCGCTTCGAAAGGAAACTGGGAAGATGCTTTGTATGAAATAGATAAATCCCTGCTCCGGAACTGGCATAACTTGCGCGGCCGCCATCTGAAAGCTGTCGTTCTCCGTCATCTCGGACGAGTGGACGAGGCCTTGGACCTGATTCGGGAATCCCTTGCTATCGACTGCTTCAACTTCGGTTGTAGTTTTGAAGAGTATCTGTTGACGGGTGAGAAGGCTGTCCTGGATGATCTGCTCGTACGGATGCGTTCGGAAGGACATAATTACGAGGAATTATCGCTCGATTATGCCTCTGCCGGTTGCTGGGAAGAAGCCTTGAAAGTGGTTGAGGTTGCATTCGAAGTAGTTGCCTCGGAACGCACATTGCTGTATTATTATAAAAGCTGGTTTTTGTTATCCTTAGGCCGTCTGAAAGAGGCTGAAATGGCTATCTGTGTTGCTGAGCATCAATCGGCCGACTGTTGTTTCCCGAATGCTCTCGAAGCGATCAAGGCGTTACAGGAGGTAATCCGGTTTGCAGATGTCGTACCCAAGGCTCATTACTATTTGGGTAACCTGTGGTACGATAAGCGGCAGTATCCTGAAGCGATAGCCGAATGGGAGAAGTCGGTCGAACAGGACGATACGTTTCCGACGGTTCTTCGTAACTTGTCACTGGCCTATTTCAACAAACTGGATAAACAGCAGGAAGCGGTGGCTCTGCTCGAAAGGGCGTTTAAGCTGGATATACGGGATGCCCGGATCCTGATGGAACTCGACCAACTGTATAAGCGTCTGAACCGTCCCCATGCCGATCGCTTGGACTTGTTAGACAAGCTGAAAGAGGTGGCTTTCTCCCGCGACGATCTTTATTTGGAATATGTCACCTTATTGAATCAGCTAGGACGTTATGAAGAAGCGATCCACATGATCGATGCCCGCCGTTTCCATCCCTGGGAAGGGGGAGAGGGAAAAGTCCCTGCACAGTATCAGCTGGCACGTGTCGAGTTGGTAAAAGCCTGTCTGAAAGCCGGGGAGAATGAAAAGGCATTGGACTTGATCGAAGAATGTTTCATCTATCCTCATAATTTAGGCGAGGGGAAACTCTATGGCGCCCAGGAAAACGACTTCAATTATTACAAAGCCTGTGCTTTGCAAGCATTGGGGCGTGAAGCCGAAGCGCGTGAATTGTTTCTGGCCGCCAGCACCGGGAATAGTCAACCGGCAGCCGCCATGTACTACAATGACCAGAAACCGGATAAGATTTTCTACCAAGGTCTTGCTTTCCGCAAGTTAGGACGTGAAGATGAAGCCCGAGGGTGCTTTAACCGACTGATCGACTTTGGCGAAAAGCATTTGTTCGATACCTTCAAGATGGACTACTTCGCCGTTTCACTTCCCGATCTCCAGATTTGGGAAGACGATATGGACAAAAAAAACGCATCCATTGCAACTACCTGATGGGATTGGGGCATCTCGGACTCGGCAATCTCGACAAGGCGGAACGTTATTTTCACATCGCCGCCGGAATGGATAATAACCACCAGGGCGTACAGATACATTTGCAAATGGTCGGAAACCTTATATAGTGTAATGAACGGACTGATATATAAATTACTTAAACTGATAGAATTATGAGACAGGTGAACTTCTTTTATTTTGGGCCTCGATAAGCTTGATATTCTTTTTATCCTGTAAAGAGACTTCTTCCGAACTGTCTTTGGCAGGTGAATGGCAATTCGCTTTGGACCCGGCGGATGTCGGAATAGGGCAGGAGTGGCAGAATAAAGACTTGGAAGATGTTGTTTGTCTGCCGGGTTCATTACAAGAACAGGGGAAAGGCAAAGATGTCAGCTTGGATACTCGATGGACTGGACAAGTTGTCGATAGTTCCTGGTATAATGCTCCCGAATATGCCAAATACCGGCAATCGGGCAATATCAAAGTACCTTTCTGGTTGAATCCGAACAAGCATTATGTAGGTGTAGCTTGGTACCAGAAGAAAGTGAATATGCCTTCCGGTTGGGAGGGCCGTCCGGTTATTCTCTATTTGGAACGGACACATTGGGCGACAACTCTCTATATAGACGGTAAGAAAGTCGGTGAGCAGAATTCCCTTCAGACTCCTAACCGTTTTGTTTTAGAAGGTATGCAAGCCGGAGAGCATACGATTACATTGCGTGTGGATAACCGTCTTTATGTAGATGTCGGAATAAATGCACATAGTATTTCCGATCATACACAAAGTAACTGGAATGGAATTATCGGGGATATCAAGCTGTCGGCAAAACCTTCCCGGTATATCGAATCTGTCCAAATCTATCCGGATCTAAAGAAAAAGCAGGCTAAATTAAAGATACGACTGACAGGAAATATCGGAAAAGGATAATTCGACTATTTTCTTACGGGCGGAGACCGCTTCAGGAAACCCTGTAGGTGAATTTGTTCAGGTGGAAGTCGATGCAAAGAATTCGGATGACCATATCGAAGCAACTGTAGATATGGGAAAAGATTTAAAAATCTGGTCAGAGCATACCCCGAATGTTTACAGGATGAATGTCTTACTGCAGTCGTCGGATGGAGTTGACAGAAAGACCTACGATTTCGGTTTCCGTGAGTTTAAGGCAAATGGTACACGTTTTGAGGTCAACGGACAGCCTGTCTTCCTACGTGGTACGCTCGAATGTTGTATATTTCCACTGACAGGATATCCCGCCATGCAAAATGATTATTGGGCTAAGATCTACCGTACCTGTAAGGAATATGGCTTGAATCATGTCCGTTTCCACTCCTGGTGTCCTCCGGAAGCGGCTTTTCATGTGGCCGATAGTATGGGAATTTACCTGCAAGTAGAATGCGGCGGATGGGCGGAAGTCGGTAGTGGCAAACCACAGGATCAGTGGTTGAAGGAAGAGAGCGACCGCATCCTTGAAGAATATGGTAACCATCCTTCTTTCTGCATGATGGTCTATGGCAATGAACCCGGTGGGGCAGACCAAGCACACTATCTTTCCGGTCTGGTCGATCATTGGAAGAAGAAAGATCCTCGCCGTGTCTATTCTAGCGCAGCCGGATGGCCGTATGTGGAGAATGCTGACTATTGGAATACTCCCGATCCGCGTATACAGGCCTGGGGTGCCGGTATTAATAGCATAATCAACCGTGAGGCTCCCCGGACAGATTATGATTTTGCCGGCAAAATCCGATCGGATATGCCGACTGTCAGCCACGAAATCGGGCAGTGGTGCGTCTATCCTAACTTCAAGGAAATAGATAAATATACAGGTGTGCTGAAAGCTAAAAACTTAGAAATATTCAAGGAGACTTTAGCCGATAAAGGTATGGAAGATATGGGAGAGAAATTTCTCTATGCTTCCGGGCGTTTACAGACTCTTTGCTATAAAGCAGATATCGAAGCTGCTCTCCGTACACCGGGTTTTGCCGGTTTTCAGTTACTTGACTTGCACGACTTTCCCGGACAGGGGACTGCACTGGTAGGTGTGCTTGACCCTTTCTGGGACGATAAAGGGTATGTGACTGGTGAGGAATACCGTACGTTCTGTAACAGCACTGTTCCGCTGGCACGTTTTCCGAAAATGGTTTGGTTGAATAATGAAAAACTGGAAGTCCCGCTGGAAATAGCCCACTTCGGCGAGAAGCCGCTTCCTGAAACAATGATCCGCTGGACTGTCTCGACTGTGGATAAACAGATATTGAAAGAAGGTTCTTTCACGCGTGAGATACCCCTCGGAAATTGCATCCCGGCCGGAACGGTCCGTTGTGATCTGGCCGGGATCAAGGAACCTTCCCAACTTCTTGTCTCCGTTCAGATCGGGGATTCGGATATGAGGAATCGTTGGAATATCTGGGTCTATCCGGCAGTGAAAAAAGACGGTAGATAATCTCCCGTATGTTACGACACGTCTGGACCGGACGGCTCAGGATAAACTGAATAAAGGTGAGTCCGTCCTGCTGCTGACCTATGGAACTGTCCCCCCTGAAAAGGGAGGTGACATAGCCGTCGGCTTCTCCAGTATCTTCTGGAATACGGCTTGGACCCGCGGGCAGGCTCCGCATACACTTGGTGTTTGCTGTGATGCAAAACATCCGGCATTGGCTGCTTTCCCGAATGAGGGAGTAAGTGATTATCAATGGTGGGATCTGATGAACCGTTGCGATGCCATGATCTTAGATGACTATCCGAAGGATTTCCGTCCGATCATTCATATCGTCGATGACTGGTTTACAAACCGCAAACTTGGAATGCTTTACGAAGCCCGTGTCGGGAAAGGCAAATTGTTAGTTTGTGGTGCTGATCTGCAAAACGATTTGAACAAACGCCCGGCAGCGGCCCAGTTCCGGCAGAGTCTTTTGGAATATATGGCGTCCGAATCGTTCAACCCATTGCAGGAGTTAAAAATAGAAGATGTATTATACACTAAATAAGAGCAAAGAATGAGTTTTAAGAAATTTGCATAAGCGCATGTCTGTTGGCTGCCTTGCTGTTTGATCACTTGTCCAAGACTTGGGATGAGGGCGAATATGTTCCATGTCCTTGTCTTGGTCGAACAGGGCGGAACGTTGTGTCTGGTGATCCCCCGAAGGAGGCAAAGTTGTTTCCGTAATTTATCCTGATCTGGAAAGGGGGGATTGTGTAATATTGTTTCGTTAACAACAAAGCACATCCTTTGGGAATAGCAGTAAATTCCGGTTCTTCATCGAAAAAAGGCTTTCTACTATGAGGTATGCGGTTTTTCACAACGAAGACGGTTGCCATCACTGTGAGTTGCCGGGACCATAGACTATGAAGACGGTCTTCATGGTAACGAGGACGGTTGTCACGGCGATGAAGACGGTCGTCATGCCGACAAAGGGGCAAATCTCTTTTGATATATTCAGGCCTGCGGAAATATTTGTTTGCAGCAGGGGATTCTTCGGGAGTTCAGTTTTTCTACAATGTTAGGATATTCAGCTTTTTGATAACAAAGGAATTTTGTTTTATATGCTTTGCTACATAAGGAAAGGGGATATGTATATTTTGCCCCCTTTCCTTTATTTTGCCAGATTTTCCAAACAGCAAACGCTTGCAACAGCAGTATTCTTGCTCTACCTTACAGGGGTTATATTGGTTGTGCGAGCTTTAGAAGATGTCAATTCCAGCAATGGGCATCAGCTTCCGTACGGGCGGCGATTTCTGCTGCTTCCACTTGGATGTAGCTGGGCTTTTACCATTTGCTTGAAATGATGGTAGCGTTTGGACGGGTCGTTGATCAGGTTGCCGAATTCGAAGCTTTCCATCTCTTTCCAGTTCTTTCCGTCATTGCTGATCCGGATGATACCGGCTACCGTGCCTTTATCTTCTTGTTTTTGTGGGGTGAAGGCAAAGCCGCTTAATATATGTTCGCTGCCGAGATCGATAGCAAGAAATTGTGCAGTCTTGCCGATTACTTTCCATTCCTTCTTGACAGTCCGAACCGTTCCTGCAAGATACTCCTTTTTCTCCGTTCAGGATGGCTACTGCTTTCAGTTCGTTGTTTCCCATCTGGAAAGGATCTTTATATTCGGTAGAGCCTGCCGAAGGTTCCGTTCCATCTGTCGTATAGTAGATCTTGAAACCAGCGTTCAGGTTCTCCGCAATGTTTTCGCCGTGCGCTTTCCAGCCGAATTCCTGTGGCATCGGTTCGATGGTAACCAGTCCGTCCATGTTTCTCTGTGCGCTCAACCGGGGCGGACGGGCTTTGTAGTGATGGGCGGAGATGGTACAGATCGCAGGTGTCAGGCGGGATTCGAGTATGCGGACCCGTATCTTGTCTGTCGTGACATCGGGGAAGCGCAAGATTCGTTTGTAGCCGATGTTGGTGGAGTGGGCGATCTCCTTCCATCCTCCGTCGATCCAGGCGTCCACGGCGTGTTTTTCCACTCGTTCCCCGTTGGTGGCAATTGCTTCCTGGAGAACCAAACGGTTGAGGGTGACAGGTTGGGGAGTGGAGATGACGATTCCCGGGCCGTCTTTATCGACCGTCACGTAGGTGTCTGCATTTTGGTCGAGAACTTCTTTCGGGCCTTCTGCCTGACGGAACAGGTCGGTCCCGTAGGTTTCCCGGATTCGCTGGCCGGTACCTTTCAATACGGCTACATCTGCTGGTGAGAATTTCCCGTCCCGGTTGGGCGGGATGTTCAACAGGAAGGTGGAGTTGCCTCCTACGGCACGTTCATAGATGTCGAACACATCGTCGGTGCTTCGTACTTTTTGGTGCGTGTCGTCCCGGTAGAACCAGCCTTCACGGATGGAAGTGTTGGTTTCGGCCTGCTGGTAATGCAGGTATTTGGCTTTATAGAGTTGTTCACGGCTTCCGAGGTCTTTGTCGGTCATATCGGCAAAGTTCGACATCGTGTCCGGATTTGCTTGGTAGGGGATCACGTTCCATTCGGTCGACCGTGTGCCGCCGGCTTCGTTACCGCACCACCGGACATCTTCCCGTCCGAAGATAACGGCTTCGGGAGCAAGTGCCTTGATCAGTTTCTTCCAGGCGGGGTAGTTGTAGGTCTGTCCACCTTTTCGTTTGGGGTGTGCCCCGTCGAACCAAACCTCGTGGATCGGACCGTATTCGGTCAGGATCTCGAAGAGTTGGTTGAGGAAGTATTCGTTGTAGTCGTCCACTACGAACTCGAAACGGGTCTTGTTGGCAAAAGGCCGTCCGGGAACCTCCCGTGGGATGGTTCGTTTGGTGTATTGGCTGAGGTTACCGTACAATCCTTCGGGGTTTTCTATTTGATAGAGGTCTGCCGGCGACAGATAGACGCCTAACTTCAACCCGTACTTACGACAGGATTCGGATAGGTCTTTCAGAATGTCACCTTTGCCGTTGCGGAAACCGGTGGACATGATGCCATGTTTCGTATAGCGGCTTTGCCATAGGACGAATCCGTCGTGGTGCTTGACTGTCAGGATCACCATTTTCATGCCGGCCGCTTTCATGGCTTCGCACCACTGATTCGTGTCGAGCTCTTTCAGGTCGAAGACTTTTGGGTCTTCCTTTCCGCTTCCCCATTCCAACCGGGTGAAACTGTTCGGTCCGAAATGGATGAAGGCAATAAATTCGTTTTGCAACGCCGCTAACTGGTTGGGCGAAGGCACGACATGGGCTGCTTTTTCGATGATGTCCGCGTGATTGTCGCCAGCTTCGATCTTGATCGTGTTCTGAAACTGCATCTGCTTGTCCTGAGCTTGCCCTTGTAAGGACAGCATGGCTCCAAGTAGGAGAATAAAGGTGTGTTTCATGTTTATAACGA